>Ga0114923_10000091_pt1 | contig 71844 bp, 65 predicted proteins | sample SumtaG_FD_89578 | JGI IMG/M metagenome (GOLD analysis project Ga0114923, IMG submission 89578) | Deep subsurface microbial communities from Indian Ocean to uncover new lineages of life (NeLLi) - Sumatra_00157 metaG | ecosystem: Environmental > Aquatic > Marine > Oceanic > Sediment | place: near... | reverse complement strand
TGTCTTGGTTCAACGGTGACAAGAATCAAAGTGCAGAGTTCTGGCTTCCAAAAGGTGACATTCCAGATATCCATCTGAGAGCTTTGTTTAACCTCGTCGAACTGAGCGCTCATGATGATGGATGCAAGTACGACCTTGTGAAGATTGGGGAGCGTGCTTGTGATTGAGTCCAGAGTTTACCCCCGTTGATTCATGGGAAGAAGCCGAGGAGATGATGGACCAAGCAAACAGGACCGCAAATCAGGCAACCTTGAACTGGCAGTGGGAACTCTTGAATCCGGGTTCCTATGCTATCAGGGTTTCCAAAGGTCTGTTGATCTTCACCGAGATAACCCATGATTATAGCGAGGTGCGGATGCAAGGGTATGGATATGGAAAGCATTACTCCGTTGCATGTGCAGAGGGAGAGAGTGGGGATGCTCACAGGGCGGCTTTTCTTGCTGTGATTACGGATGATATGTTTGAGGCTGCAAAGAACTGTGGTTGGGTCATAACAACTGGGTTTGAAGGATAGAATGATATCTTTCTGCCTTCCTGTAACTGCTGCACATGCTGCTGTGGTGTATTGAGAGGTGTAGAGTCTCTTGACAAACCTCGTGAATACATCAAAACTGATTTTGTCATGGCTGTAAATGCTGATCTCTGTACAGGATGCGAAACCTGTCTTGATAGATGCCAATTTGGAGCACTCAGTATCTCAGAGGATGTAACTGTAGTAGATGCGACTCGTTGCATAGGTTGTGGTGTCTGCGCTATAGTTTGTCCAGAACAAGCAATGGAGATTGTAAAAACAGAACTACCAGAAAAACCACCTTCACCTGAGAATCAGATGGACTGGATGACCCAACGAGCAATGGGTCGAGGCGTGGATCCCTCAGATTTACTGTAACTCGTGAAATTGGATGACCAATCTTAAGAAGCACGAGCGATAAACAATCATAGGACTGGTCATGACATCCGATAGCGACTCAAGCAAAGGTAGGACTAAGACAAAGAAAGGTCGGTCCAAACCATATATTCCGCACCTTGCTGAGTTCTCTTTCGAACCGACTGAAGATTGGAGTCATGACAAAGCAAAGCAGCTCTATACAGAAACCTCTTCTTCCCTCAAAGGATTTGAAATCAACAAAGTGCAATTCACTGAATGCATAGAAGGTATGAAGGGATTGCCAAAATCCTCAATTGATTTGATTGTAGCAGACCCTCCTTTTGGTATCGATTTCGATGGAATGAGTAGTGTCTACAATCGCGATGATTCACATGTAATTCCAGGGTATAGAGAAGCTGAAGGGTCATACGCTGAATTCACAAAAGACTGGATTGCACAACTTCCACGAATCATGAAGAAAGATGCTTCCGCATACATCTTCAGTGGGTGGACCAATCTTGATGCAATCTTAGCTGGTGCTAGTGAAGCGGGTTTGACAACGCTAAACCATCTAATCTGGCATTATCCATTTGGAGTCTACACAAAGAGGAAATTCGTGACAAGTCATTATCATATCGTGCTTTTGGTCAAGAACGCAAAATCATACTATTTCAACAAAATCGAGAACTATCCTGAAGATGTATGGATTGTGAAACGCAAGTATAGAACTGGTCGTGCAAAAAATAGCACGAAACTACCTTTAGAAGTTGTATCCAAGTGTATTGACTTCTCATCCAAGCCAGGAGATGTGATTCTTGATCCATTCATGGGAAACGGCACCACGGCGGTAGCAGCAAAAGCGGCGTTCAGACACTTTATTGGATTTGAAATCAACGAGCAGTTGAAACCCCTCCTGACAAAGGAGATTGGTTCTGTTACACCAGGACAATTATACAAACCTTACAAAGAACGACTTCCTACAATCGAAGAGTTAGCAGAGAAATATCCACGAGCATATCGTGAGTATCTGAAACAAAAGGGTGTGAAATAAGGAAGAGAATCAGTATAGATGTGATAGAAACATGGATCCTGAAGACTTACTTGTTGAACATGGGTCAGAGTTCGACCGACTTGCTGATGTTGCAAGCTCGACTGACGTATTCAGCAGGCAATTTGGAACCGAACTCACCAAGTGGGAATCCACGTTCATGCGTCAATTCAGTCAACGTATTTCAGGTAAAAAATTCCTCTATCGTGGTTTTGTGAAACATACTCGTAACACATCAGTAGTATTGCTGACTCCCAGTCCGTGGTTGATGGAAGGTGAGTTCGTCGTCTTTGGTAGAGACCAGAAACTACCAGAAGATGGATCATATATCGAAGTCACAGGAAAACGTGCTGCAGTGCCGAGTGTCCTTCAAGCAACGAAGGTTGTTCAACGAGCACTCGCTGCAGATTCATACCAAGAACTTCCAATGGAATTCACTGCAGAAATCACTCCCCCAATGAAATTACGCGAATTATCCAATATGCTGTTTGAACATGTGGGAATGGCAGAAGCAAGTAAGAGGGTATTTGCCAGACTCTTTGTATCAAGCCCACCCTACCAGAATGCTGTTGGAGGATTAACCACAGGGATTCAAGCAATCGCATCCCAATCACAAGTAAGGAGATTCCTATCATTCGTGCGCAGAGTACTACCACCATCCATGAGAAAACTAACACCTACTATCCACAATGTAAGGGGAATCAAAGTAAAGACTCCGCGGTTGTTCAGAGTCGATGTAGGAGCAGTTCCCAGAAAACGATTGGAAACAATATGTATCGATAGAAAAGACTCAGCAGGGTTCAGGGAGGTCTCGGTTGGTACTCTAACGGAAACAGATAGCGCGGCACTACCAGATATTCCTCTAGCTCTAGCCACTGAAGATTTCTGGGTGGAAACAGGTGATCCAACCCAGCTCCAACTGCCAATCTTGAAATCAGCAATAACGTATCAATTGATGACTCCAACTACTTCATCTCGCAGTATTGAGTCCAGCACTAAGCACGTCTTAACTCGGCTCGAATCATTACAGGAGAGTTTTGGGCTGGAGGATACTGCACTAGCACGAGGGCAGATACTTGATGCTGATGCCTTGGGAAGACCATTGAGCGTACTCAAACTTGCACGTTCTACTGCAAGAGCATATTGGAAGGAAAAGGTCACTGCTAAGGAAATGAAATCTGCATGGGATAAGATTCTGGAACCAGCACTCAAGGAGTTCATGGAACTCACTGATCTCAAAAAGGGTGCAGAGGATAAATGGGGAAAGGACGCTCGTTTTGATAGATTCAATACTAAGGTACTCAAAGCAATACGAAAATTGGACTCTGGAAAATCAGGGTCTCTAGGACCCACTCTGGATGAGATTGCTCAAGAAGCTGGTGTAGAGAAGCATGTTGCTGCAGAATCCTTAGCGAAGATGAAGGACAGCGGAGTCCTCTATGAACCGCGTCCGGGAAACTACAGGCTCGTATAGATGAATTATCGTAGAAATCCTTAAGGTCTGTCGTTTTGGTGTCGATGTATCTCTTCTGTGGAATGTGGGAGATAGAGAAAATGTCAGATAGTGAAGTACCTCAGTACATTAAGTCAATAACAGCTGATCTAGGTTTAGATATAGTTGCCCTTTATCGGAAGGTGCAATTGCACAATGAATCATTGAAAGCAAAGGACCACAATGAAGTACTGCAAATTCTTCAGATGAAATTCGGTCAAGATTATGGAGCTGGAAAGTTAGACCTTATTCAAGCGGTTTCGGTAGCTTTTTCGATTCTTCAGTTGAGCTACAAACTGAATGATTACGAATCACAGATTGTCACACTCAGTAATCTTGGATTGATATTTCAAAATGCGCGTGCATATGATGTGGCACTGATTTTCGCATCTGAAGGTATTCCAATAGCGTATAAGCATAATTTACTGGAAGCGAAACTCAAAGCATTGAAGATTATCTCCCTGGTGTATACTAATACTCAACAAACTGAGAAACGTATCGAAGTTATGGAAGAAGTGGCTGAAATCCATGGAAAACTCGGACAGATGGACAAGAAGGCAGAAATTGAAGGTTTGATTAAGCAAACTAGAGAGTTTGTGGCAATTATTGAGAAGTCATAGATACTGCATACATCAAATCAGGTTGAACTAGTCGTAAAAAGGATTGAAGTGAGGAGATTCCTTCACTTGACCAATTTGATTAACTTTCAAGGAAAGGCTTTGAGGAATTCCTCAGGTTCGTCGCCTTCTTCGATGAGCTCAATTTCTTGAACACCAACTCTCTCGGCATCGTACCTTCTAGCAATGATGGTACCATCGAATTTCTCTCTGGCGGTTGCACCCTTACCTCGCCAAACGAAGATATCATCCCAAGTATCAAGGATGAAAACATCATCTGTCTTGAGAGAGTCTTTGTTCACAGGAACTTCAGCAAAGAAGGTTTCATCGCCCTCCCTATGAACTCTCCAGAGTTTGTACTCATGAGATTCAAGATGGACTTTCTTCAGAATTCCTTCTGTATCCTCATCAGTTAGGCGGAAATCATCAAATAATGCTTTGAAGTCTTCAGGTTCATTGCCGCCTTCAATACGGTCAATGTCACCCTTACCTTCAATGGCGTCATCAGCTATTACAGCAGATGCAGCGGTTAGAAATTTCTCATCAGCAGTCGACTTGGGTCCAATCCACAGGTAGATTTTCATTCCAGCATCAACAAGGTAACAATCTCCTCGTCCGAAAGCACCGGGATCTGGCATCCTAACAAGCCGGCCCTTTTGGACATGGTAGACAACAACGGGCTCGAGCATGGTGGGCCATTCACTGTATTCTGTCTTAAATTATACCTGCGTGTCTTCACTGACACATTCATCCAGACGAAAGATTGCGTTAACCTCAACTATTTGACCTAAATCTTACATTTTATGGTGAGTGAACCTCAACTGTAAGAAATTTCTATGTTCCACCCTTCTCCTGCCAGTGTCACCACCTCTTCGTAATTCCGAGGAATCACAAAAATTAGCAAGAGCTTTGTCAACGTTCATTGGGATGGGATCCCTCCTGAAGACCGGGCTTCCTTCTCCTGTCTTGATACTGGAGCATCACTTCCAGCAACAGCGAGCGTTTCCACAGTATTTACCACGGCAGGGTCATTATCACTCTCACCAGTCCCATCACTGAAACCGACAAGGTCCGATTGGACAAAGTGAACAGCCGCGGACTCCCCAGAACCTGATGATGGTTCTCTTTCGGAGAGTGAGGACTTCCCATTGGAAGAAGGCTTCTTCTTTTGGGCTTTCAGTCGCGTGCTTCGTACTGCATCCACAGCACTAGCCCACTTACCTAGTCCGCTCATAATGTTTTATCATGTTATGAGTATATGAACTCATACAATTTCTTTAGATAATGCCACGGAATCAAAAAGGGAGCGGAGAGGTCTGTTTCAGAATAGTATTGGTCACAAATTGCGTTGACCTCAACTTAATTCGATAGGTGCTACCTCTTTTTGACACTGGAATCTAGAGGAGCGTATATCTTTGAGAGAAAAGTTGTCATTGGTTGCTGTCACTTTACTAGTTCAGTTGCTATCATGTTCAGTATTCATTAATCCTAACATACCTAATCATTCTCTTGAGCAAACTGAGAATGCAGGTTCATCAACTGCACAGTCAACGATAATTGCCTTTTCAGATGAGATACTTCTATCATTTCCTGATTTTGAATACAATCACCATGTTGAACCAACACTCGCAATTAGTGATAATGGAACTATATTCGCAGGGTGGAAGAACTCCGAAACTCACAATGGTGGTGGGGCACAGGTAAGCTTCACGAAATCTGTTGATGGGGGAGAAACATGGACAACACCCATCGGGATGTCAAATTTTGAGGGGAGAAACACAAGAAAATCAGACCCTTGGCTGGTCTGGTATGATGATACAATCTATTATGCATATCTTGAATTCTCGGTAAGTGGAGCGGATCTCAGTCAAATCACAGTTGCAAAGAGCTCTGACTACGGAGATACTTGGACTGAAGCTGCAGCAAGTCATGGTTCATATTTTGCGGATAAAGAAACTATGGTAATATCGGACGATGGTACGATATTTGTTGCCTATGATGATATTGATACAGAACCAAGTGGTCTGGCAACCGTCAGATTGACCCGCTCTATAGATGGAGGAAATAGTTTCGATGAGGTTTCCGTTATTGGAGAACCTGCTGATGGACACGTAGGTCCATACCTCGCTCTCGACAATGAGAGTAATGTCTTCGTTTGTTGGACATATCTTATGGAAGGCGGTGGCAACTTATTCTTAGACAACAGTACCGACTTTGGTCTGACCTTTGGTGAGGAGCGTTTTGTGAATTCAGATGGTAATTTCTCTGATTTTGAAAGTGCGGACGGAAGACCATCGAAAGGAACTCTGCCAGTCATACGATTTGATTCTCATAATCGGCTCTATTGTTTGTGGGCAGATACTTTTGATACTGCAGGATCATTTGATGTATATCTAAGATATTCTGAGGATTATGGATTCACATGGAGTGAGAGGATTCAGATTAACAGCCAAAGCTCTGGAGATCAATGGATGCCAGACATGGACATTGATTCGGAAGATGATTTGCACATAGTCTACTATAGTGAACAATTTGGTAGTTACAGACCATACTATACAGAAGTCAGTTTTTCTGGAGATGCCAGAGATGAAGTTACGTTCAGCAAAATAACTCCACTAACTGAAAATTACACGTCAGCTCTCTATACACGACCAGGGGACTACTTCACAATACGGGTCGATTCCGACGATATTCCTCATGTTGTTTGGACTGACGGTAGAGATGATGTGATGGACATATATTATGCACATCGTGCAGATTATGTTCCAACTACTACAGATACAATATCGACCAGTACAACCACAAGTAGTACAACAAGTACTACTACGGAAACGACAACAACAACGACCGATCCACCCAGTCAAATCCCATTGATAATTGGAGGCGTAATCGGATTTGGTGTGATTCTCATTATCGCCATAGTGTTATTCCGAAAAACCAACGCATCGTAGAAATCTGACATTGAAACAAGTTCAATGAATCTCACGAAAAACTTAAATGTAAAGTTTACTATACGTTAAGTATACTTTACATAGTCGTTCAGATGTGCAATAAATGATTGTGAACAAACTCAAAGATCTCCGAGAAAACAATATGAAGCAATCAGAGAAACCCGAAGATTGGACACAAGAGGGTCTAGCAAAACGACTTGGCGTGACCAGACAGACCATTATTTCGATGGAAAAGGGCACCTATAATCCATCACTAGTCCTTGCATTCAAAATTGCACGTGAATTCGGAGTGGCAATTGAAGATATATTCGAATACAGGGATGATAATGATGAATCGTAATCAAATTGCTAACGTTGTAGTATTGATAGCTGTTGTTGTTATGCTTGTCATAGCATGGTACATTGCGCCAGGGGGATTCTGGGGTGGAGCACTTGGTGGAGCACTTGGTATTCCACTTACAATAATGATTGTAAAAGCAATGGAGAAGTATCGAGATGAACGATTTACACAGATTCTCAATATCTCAATGCGGAATGGTTTCGTATTCCTCCTTTTCGCGTTGCCTTGGACTGGGGCGCTGTGGGCTCTGAATCTACTAATACTTGACGCATTGCCAGCTATTATCTTATCCCTCTGGTTTACTTCTATGGCAGTAACGTACGGATCGGGAGTGTATTATTTCAGGAAATAGAGGTGAATCAAAAATGGAAGAAAATAAAGAAAGACTGTCGAAAAAGAGCATTGCAATATGGTTGATGACTATACCTTTACAGTGGCTTATTGTGACACTCATCGTGAGCTTCATCTTCCCAACTGAATCCTGGCCGCCCTCTTTGCCAATATCCGTTACGATTCTTATTCTTCCATTATTAATGATAGGATTCGCTATCTATGGAATGAATTTTCGGGACGAACGTACTTCGCTAATTTCAGACAAAGCGACTCGTAATGGATTCGCTTTTGTGATCTATGTGATACCACTCGCACTCGTAGTTCTTTCACTATCAGGTGCATCCCTTGAAACTGGTATTGCACTGATGGTGATGTGGTTTGGAGCGGTTGTAGTCTTTAGTATATCAGCATTCTATTATTACCACAAGTGATTGTAGCAGAAAGTATCGTATTGTTCTTAACCTAATATTCAGATGCATATACTGAGTGCTATGCCCGAGCTTCCCGAACTGCAGGTTATCAGCAAGGAATTGACAGACCTTTTGGCAGGACAAAGTGTCAAGAAGGTCACAGTTCACAATCATATCGTAGTTCATGGATTGCCTGTTGATGAGTTTACACGAGGAGCTGTGGGAGAGGTGTTCCAAAGAGTCGAAGCTGATGGGAAGTTTATCATAATTATTCTTGAGAGACACGATATTGTGATCAATCCCATGCTGACTGGAAGATTCAGAACCTTGTCCAGATACAAGAAACCTACCAAGAGCGATATGATTTCAATTCAGACAACTGGAGAAACCTTCTGGTATTCTGATCTCAAGAAGATGGGGCGAGTGTATCTAGTTCCCAGTGGTGATTATTCAGGAGTTGCAGGATTCAGTGACCGAGGCCCATCCGCACTGGACCCAAATCTGACCCTTGATACCTTCAAAGAGCGATTGAAAGGTCGAAATGGACAGATAAAGAATGTACTTCGAAATCAGAGATTTGTGAAGGGGATAGGCAATGCTTATGCTGATGAGATTCTGGTGTATGCAGGGATCCTTCCATTTCGAAAAAGAGCATCACTTAGCGATGACGAGATTGAGAAACTCTATGATTCAATGAGAAAGGTCCTTACTCGAATCAGAGATCTACTGTCAGGGAGGTCTCTTGATGAGATTGCCATCGAAAAACGAGATTTCATGATGGTTCACAACAGAGGAGGAGGAATCTGCCCCCTCTGTGGTGGCAGAGTATCAGAGGTTACGGCGAACCGTTTCAAGACGAATTATTGCCAAACCTGCCAGAAATAGCGAAATGTCTCTAACAGATGCGAAAAACCTGGACGAACCTAGACATCGATGAAACTAGTAGTTGAATAAGGACCTTTCCTGTATGAGCTTAAAACCTCTCAGCAAGACCTTATACCGAACCTGAATGTTGATCAACAAGGCTTACAGGTATGAACTGGACCCCAACAACATCCAGAGGTCATACCTTGCTCAACATGCAGGAGTAGCTCGTTTTGCCTACAACTGGGGTCTTGAACAAAGGATTGCACAGTACAAGAATAATCAGGGCGACGACCGGTTCACTGACGCCATGAAGCAACACAAACTCCTCAACTCACTGAAGAAGGACCTGTTCCCATGGATGTACGAAACCTCCAAGTGTGCCCCACATGAAGCCCTGAGAGACCTCCATCGAGCCTTCAAGAACTTCTATCGAGGTTTGAAGACTGGGAAGAAAATAGGATTCCCTCGCTTCAAGAGAAAGGGAGTCAGGGACAGCTTCAGACTTCACGGGACTATCAGGTTTCATGAGCGAGCAATCCAGCTCCCGCGGATTGGAAAGGTCAGGATCAAGGAGAAGAGGGAAATCTACTACAGCGGAAGGATACTCTCTGCTACAGTGCGACTAAGAGCCAACAGGTGGTTCGTGTCAGTCACTGTGGAGGAAGAGCTTCCGAAACCGCAACCCGTAACTGGAGCACCAGTGGGTGTAGACCTGGGAGTGAAGACTCTGGCTACTCTGAGTGATGGGACCACCTTTGCAAACCCACGGGCTCTAGGAAGACGAATGAGAAAGTTAAGGAAATTATCACAGAACCTGTCACGAAAGAAGAAGGCAAGTAAGAACCGAGAGAAGGCGAAGCTACGACTCGCCAAGATGTACCTTAGAATCTTCAACATCCGACAGGACACGCTGCACAAGGTGACGACACACATTGCTAAGAGCCACAGTAAGGTAGTGATCGAGGACCTGCTAGTGTCCGGGATGATGAAGAACAGAAGACTTGCAAGAGCGATAGCTGATGTAGGATTCTCTGAGTTCAGGAGACAGCTGGAGTACAAATGCCAGTGGTACGGCTCCGAGTTAGTGGTAGTATCCAGGACATTTCCGTCCTCGAAGATGTGTTCACAGTGTGGGCACAGGAAGAAAGAACTCTCCCTGTCAGAGAGAGAATACGTTTGTGAAGAGTGCGGTATGAGAATCGACAGGGATCTCAATGCTGCACTGAATCTGGTCGCCGTCAGTTTGCCGGAGACTGAAAACGCCTGCGGAGAGGAAGTAAGACTCTTAGCGGATCCTTTGGATCTACAGAGAGCAGCCTCTATGAAACAGGAACCGAACATCATTCCGGATTCTATATCAAAGAATGTCTAGGTTTCGGGGAACGGTCATAATACTAATCAGTAAGGTTCGCATACCTCAACGACCTACTTGGAGAGGATTTATGATGGATAAATGGGAAGAGAACTTCCTGAAAGAGATAGTTGAACTAGATACCAATAGTGATGAGAAAAAGAACTATGCTATCTGTGCTGATGTAATCAAGAAATATTGCGAAGAGGCGGGCCTCAAAGTTGAGATATTTGACTCAGTGCATGATGGTATTCCGCAACCCAACATCGTTGCAACAATGGATGTGGGTGCAAAAACAACAGTTCTACTCTGTACACATTACGATGTTGTACCTCCCGGGGATGTAGAAGATTGGAAATATCCTCCATTCAAGCTCACAATGCAGAAGGACAAAGCGTTCGGTCGTGGTGTGAGTGATGATAAGGGAAATATTGTCGCGGCAGTGAGTGCTGCGAAGGAACTCATCAAGTCGGGAAGTTCGAAGGTCAATTGGAAGATCCTGATTAGCCCCAATGAAGAAATTGGTGGAGAGTACGGCATTGATTACCTCATGAACGGACCACCGAAAATACGAGGAGACTTTTGCATCGTAGTTGATTCAGGACCCGAGTTTGTAAGTATTGGAGCCAGTGGTGTCATCGCAGGTACAATAACGGTACTAGGAACACAGGGTCATGCCGGTTATCCCTACAAATTTGCTAACGCAGTCCATCTTTCCATACCATTGATGCAGGTCATGCTAGATTTTGTTGATATTAGAAGAAAGGTCGTTTCAGAGTTTCCAGCACCCCCAGGTAGCCCCCATCAGACACTGTGGGGCAGATTCTCCATGACTGTCTATCAAGCAGGAAGCAAAACCAATACGATTCCTGGGAAAGCAGAGATATCCTTTGATTGTAGAACGATACCGGAAGAAGATGTCGAAGATGTTGCAAAGGACATTGAAAAATTCCTTGAGAAAGCCAAAGAGGAAACTGGTGTGGAAGCAACTCTGACCTTCAAGACAAAACATGCAGGTTGGGGATCAGACCCAGAGAACAAGTACATCAAATCATTCCGTGATGCAGTTGATCCAGAGATACCAATCTGCGCAGATTTGGGCGGAAATGATGGTTACTATTTCACAGTCCATGGAATTCCGACTGCCTGTTTTGGAACCCTTAGAGATGACAATAACTACCACGGACTCGACGAGTTCATGCACCTTGAAGACTTTGAGATAGTGAAGAAAGCTCTAGTTCGCTTTGCAGAGAAGTGTGAGTGATGGTAAGTCTAAGTGATCTGAAGATTGGTGCACCGGGTCCGTTTCTTCCACCATGGGAGAATGCACTGAAGAATGCAAAAACTATCGATGCACTTGGGTATGATAGTATGGCATTCCCAGACCACTTTGCTGGATTTGTTCCACAAAGTATCTGGACTCCAGAAGTGACTCAACTTGCATACCTACAACAATCACCGCATACGTTCTATGAACTAGCATCAATAATGGGCGCATGTGCTGCAGTTACTGAAAATGTGCATCTCATATCTTCGGTAACGGAGCCTCTACGTCGCCACCCTGCGTTGATAGCACAGACGTTCCTAACTTTGGACCATATCAGTAATGGAAGAGTGGTTCTAGGCATTGGTGCAGGAGAGATCGAGAATGTAGAGCCATACGGATTGAACTATCGTGGACAGGTAGGAAAACTACGAGAGGCTCTGAAGATCATTCGGCATATTTGGGAAAATCCAGAACCATTCAATTTCGAGGGTAAGTTCTGGAAGATGAAAGATGCAGTGATGTCCCTACGACCTGCTGTTGAAGGAAAACCACCACCGATTTGGATAGCTGCTTTTGGACCTAAAATGCTAGAGATTACAGCAGAGTATGGAGATGGGTGGATTCCGACCCTAATGCAGCCCAATGATTTTGGAAAGAGTCTCAGAACAATTCAAGATTTCAGAAAGAAGAAGAATATTGATAGAAAGTTCACAGCAGCACTCTGGAACTGGTGTATCCTTGATGAGGATGATTCCGTGTGCCAACGTCTGATGAATACTGATCTTGCCAAGGCATTTGCTCTTCTGTTACCTGATAGTGAATGGAAGAAATATGGTCACGATCATCCATTTGGAGAAGGTTTCCATTCCCTAACAGAATATGTGCCGATGCGCTATGACAAAGCTACAACCATGGATGCTATCAACCAAGTCCCACAGGAAATCCTCGATGACTTCTACATGACTGGAGATGCAGAGTCAATAATCAAGCAACTTGAGGAGTATGTGCTTCAGGGGTTAGACCACATAATCCTCTGGAATATTACAGGCATGTATGACCTATCAAAGACCAAGTCATCCTATGGCGTGATGAAAGAGGTTCTATCGTATATCAAAGGATAGTATTGTGCTGGTAACTCAGAATAAACATAAGCTGGCAGAACTTACTCCACTCTTTGAGGAGTACGATGTGCCCTTTGAAACTACTACTTTAGAGAAATTTGAGATTCGGTCGGATAATGTCGAAGAGATAGCTGGAGCCGCGGCAAGACAAGCGTTCATGACACTAGGTAAACCTGTAGTGCTTGATGACACGGGATTCTTTGTTTCAGCACTGAAGGATTTTCCAGGTTCTTATGCCGGATTCGTATTGAAAGCGATAGGTTATGAAGGAATTCTCAAATTGCTTGACGGAGTAGATGACCGGTCTGCAAGGTTTGTTTCTGCGGTAGGTTTCTTTGATGGAACGCATCTCAAAACATTCGTAGGAGAAATGAAAGGTACTATCAGTGAACAACCCTCTGGTACTGAGGGTTTTGGATATGACCCAATCTTCATCCCAGAGGGATTCACCAAAACCTATGCGGAACTGACCTTTTCAGAAAAAGTCAGCATCTCTCATCGTTCAAGAGCATTCAGAGCATTCCTAGAATGGAGAACTTCTATTCCCAACAATCCTTAAGTCCAGACTTTGAGATTCAAAATTAGGTAGTTACTATGTCTGTGAGCGATGCCACCCTGAAGGCACTCAAACAACTGGGTCTGACAGAATACGAAACCCAAGCTTACCTTGCTCTTGTTGATGGAGGACAGATGGCAGCCTCCGACGTTTCAGCAAAATCCAAGGTACCATTCTCACGGATCTATGATGTTCTTGGTAGACTTGAAGAAAAGCAATTCATCCAAGTTCAGAAGGGTAGGCCATCAATGTATATTGCAAAGTCCCCAGCAGAAGTCATGAGAATTCTCAGACTCGATTGGGAAGAACGATTGAAGGAATCATCAGCGACCGTGGTCGAAGAGTTACAGCCACTATTTGAAAAAGAAACCAAACAAACCCCAAGAGACGTTTGGATTATTCACGGGCGAGCCTCAATCCTAGCTAAAGCAATAGAGCTTTTAGATTCAGCCAGAGAAACTGTTCTTCTATCCCTGCCAAGCTTCGACCTTTCCGACGAAGATGTTGATACTGTGGTCGAACGGGTCCTTGATGTCAAAGCAAATGTTAGTATTCTAACTTCATCTGTCAATGAAGCACTAAAAGCACTCATTCCTGATAAATTCGAAGTTAGAACAAGAGAACGAGTATTCGGTGCAGGATTAGTTGTTGATAACAAATTCACTTTGATTATGCTGGCAGGTGATGAAGAGAGAGAAGAATTTCTTGGCATCTATTCATCACACAACGTCTTTGCAGCCATGGCAACAAGCTATTTCGAAAGTCTCTGGAAAGATAGTAGCACAATCTAACGACCTTTTATTGAATGCAACAGACAATCTTCTAGATATTACTAGGCTAATTAAGGCAGATTTGGGGATTGGCTAATGACTCAACCGGCAATTGAAACACAGGGTCAGGATGATTTAGGATTGTCAAAAGACAAAGTTCCAAAATTCCAGAGAAAGTTATCACCAAGTGCATCTGCAATCCTGAAATTTGTAAAGACTTTCGAAGAAGGTGGTCAGTTACAAGTGTTTCAGGCTGATGCTGAATTTGAGATGCTTCGTACTATGGTGATGTCTTATCGGGGCAGTCTTTCCACTCTACTGCAAAAGAAACTCGAAGAAGTTGTGAATCTCGGAGGTGTTGAGATCATAACCCAGCGAGACGTAATGAGCCTTATAGTCAATTTGTGGAAGACAAACATTTCCAACTTGACACACGCAGAGCTTCCTTTTCTTGAGAGTGTGTTAAAGCACCCGAAATATTCACTGAAAGAGTTGTCAGTGAGTTCGGGTTTATCCTATGCTCAGAGCCGAAGAGCTCAGAAGAGGCTCACAGATAGTGGCGTACTTCAAGTTGGAGGAATGTTAAATCCTAACAGACTTGGTCTCGACCGATTACTCATTATTCTTGAGAACCCATCAATGGTGTTGAGCGGCCCGTATTGTCAGAAGAATCTGTTCATAGATGGTAGCCCATCCGTGGTATTCACTGTTGTCAACATTCCGCATACAAAGATCAAAGACATGATAGAGGTCGTGCGTAGTCTTCGGAATGCAACCACAAATGCAAGTGTCTGGCGATTATCGACTGGCATCCCACGGTTTGATGGTACATACTTCAACAAACGAAATGGATGGGAACTTGACCTCCTTCACTTCAGGTTATTGCTCAGAAAAGGAGGTGAAGAAATGGCGATGTCAGAGATTCCATCTCCCACTGTTGAAGACCCAGTGAAATTTACTGGAGCCGAGGTTCTGGTCATGGATGCATTGATCAAGAGCTTGGATGGAACTGCAGGTGACATAGTCAAGACAACCAACCTTTCAGAATCATCTGCTTTCCGAAAGAGATCATATCTTCTCAAAAATAGAATCATCCTGCCAAGAGCTCGCGTCGCTATTCCACAATTGGGTGACAGAGTTATCACATTACTTACTCCAGAGATTGCAGGGGATATTGCTCCAGCTTGGTCCAAGTTACCACTGACTTATACGTCACAGATTCAGAATTTGGAGAATAAAGAAAGAAGGGTGCTTCTGAGTACAGCTCTTCCTACGGGCGCAGGTAGAGATTTGATCACTGTTATGAAGGATGAAATCTCAAAGGTTCACAGATACTCTATCCATCGAGTTGCAGCGGGGAGCGGATTGACAACCAAGGTATCTTCGATGTTTGATCGCCGAAAGAAATCGTGGAAATGGGATGTGTCAAGATATTTCGATGTTGTATCGTATGGTGTAATGAGAAAGGATGCTTCTGAGAGTGAGATTCCATTGGACCTTGCCTAGGTATCACAACCGTTCATTGTAAGTTGCACAAACTTGGACACCAGAGTGAAGCGCTCCCAAGAGCAGCACTGGGAATAACTCTGTGAGGTCAGAGTGCGTGTCAGGTCAACCTCATAATTCCCAGCTGCAAGTGGATATTTAAGGACCTACTAGATTCATCAAAAGAACTTCTAAGGAGTGTCCAACTTTGGGCAAGAATTCATTTACTGCTAACAATCCATATCTTGTTCGCTCGATAGGAGTAGAGTGAGTAAATTGTTGGAAATCATCACACTTGGCACTGGCGGCAGTATGCCAACAGAGAATCGTAACCTTCCCTCTATAGCTATACGGTATCAAGGGTGGGTTCTGATGTTTGATGCAGGGGAGGATGTCCAACGACAGATTGAACGCGCAGGTATTGGAACAAACAAGAAGATGGCAATTTTTCTGAGCCACATGCATGCTGACCATTTACTTGGACTACCAGGTCTCTTACTGCGATTTTCTCTCTTGAGACGTATAAAACCCCTGAAAATATTCGGTCCAAAGGAACTCATTGAATATGTCAAAATGAATCAGAATACGATCAATCTAGGCACAACTTTCGAAACCGTTGTCCACGCAATAGAGCCAGGTGTTGTATTTCAAGAAGAAGAATTGACAGTGAAAGCCTTCGAGGTTGACCATCGAGGATATGCCCTCGGATATGAGTTGAGTATACAGAAACCCACTGGAGAGTTCATCCCAGAAAAAGCTGAGAAATTAGGTGTGAAGAAGGGTCCATTGTGGAAGAAACTTGCATCTGGTGAGTCAGTCCAGCTTGAGGATGGTACAACAGTGAGCCCTGAAGATGTGACTGCACCTCGACCCAATCCAGTGAAAATAGTTTATTCCGGCGATACTCGCCCATGTAAGGCGCTCAAAGAAGCCTCTCGGGATGCTACAGTCTTGATTTCCGAAGCAATGTACACTGCAGAGCACGAGGATTTAGCTCAAGAGCGAGGTCATTCAACTGCCAAAGGAATGGCACAACTTGCATCAGAATCGAATGTTGGACTTCTTGTCCTTACTCACTACAGTCCACGTTACTTTGATGGATCAGAGATCCTGAAAGAAGGAAAAGATAACTTTGCAAACACAGTCATTGCGAGAGACCTCATGAGAATCACTGTTGAGAAGGATGGTAAAAGCAGAGTAACTAATCCGGGTCTGCAACCACCAACTAAAAACCAAGCTTGATTGCTTTTAGGGGATGTCTTGAGAGTAATCGCTTTGCTATCTTCATCTTCAATTCCGAGAAAGGAGTTACCCGTGTGAAGATATCAGCAAAGTAACCACTCATCATTTGATCATCATCAATTATGTCGAAAAGCATCTCTAGATTCTTCTCAGACTTGTACATTATCCCTGCAAGAAATCGCAAATCGTTTAGCTCACCAATAAGTTGCTTCTTCATTCTTCTATCATATTCTACAATATGAACAGGAGACTTGTCATGAATAGCTTCTGCTGCAATGTCAGCAGCGAGAATTCCGGACTCGATAGCATATGAGATTCCTTCTCCGGATATCGCAGAAACAAGACCGGCCGCATCGCCAATGAGCATCGTGCGTCTTCCTATGATACGACTCGGAGACCCACCCAGAGGCACCCTCGCTGAGGTCTTATTGGTAATTTTGATTTTGATGTCTTTATCAGCGGCAATTTTACTTAGAAATTGCTCCCATTTAGCACGAAGTCCTCTAGCCTTATCCAGTCGGCAACCAATCCCAATATTCAATGATTCCCGATTTGGAAAACACCAGCCATAACCCCACTCGATAAGACCGTAATAGAGGTCGATAAAGGAGAGAGATGATTCTTTCTCATTGAACATGACACGCTCTATTTCCTTTGAGTCCAAGGGTACTTCAGCATTGATGCAAACTGCAACATCCTCTGTTGACCACCTCTGTCGAATATCAAGCTGCTTCATTGAAACCCCATTGACTCCATCAGCGCCTACTAGAAGTTGAGCTTTGTACGAGTCGCCAACACCCAGTGCCCGTATTCCACTTCGAAGTTGTTCTATTGCCACAATTTCATTATTCTGAACAATTACAGCTCCAGCTTCTTCTGCTTTATCGATGAGATAACTATCAAACTCATGGCGCTTAACCAGGCATCCCCTCAAATCTTCTCGTGTAATCATGCTTTGTTTTCCCGAAGGTCTGTGCACTATGGCAGCATTGAATTCACGCTCAACAAGGTGGGAGATATCAAAATCAAGAGCTGCTATTGTTTGTGGACCCAAAGCACCGCCACAGGGTTTGGCCCGTGGGTGTTGTTCTTTTTCTACAAGAACCACATCTAGTCCATTCAAAGCTGCTTGTCTGGCGCAAGTTGCACCACCAGGACCACCTCCAATTACCAAAAGATCGTGAATTCTGACGCACCAACCAAGAATACTATGTATCGCAACATGGATAAATCTCCTGTTTTGATTCAGTAAGTGGGTACAATACGATGACATCCGAAGAAACCGCCAAAATCTGCCTGATATCAACAGGTGGAACCATCTCAAGTATCTATGATGAAGGAACCCAGGCCCTACGCCCAGGACTTTCAGTTGATGCGTTGCTAGATAGGTTACCAAAAGGAATGGGAAATGTCGAGGTCATCAAGAAGGAACTCTATCAACTTGATTCAGCAAATGCTCAACCGCATCATTGGCAAACTCTTGCAGGAGCCATTAAACAAGCAAGTGAGGAGATTCCAGACCTTCAAGGAATTGTCGTTTCACATGGAACAGACACGATGGTATATTCAGCGGCAGCAGTCAGCTTCATGATCCAGGACTTTGGAAAACCCATTGTCTTCACGGGAGCTCAGATACCTGCAAGTGTTCCCTGGAGTGATGGTCCACGAAATCTCTTGGATGCAATACGTGTTGCAGCGTTTGGAGACCTCGGAGAAACCTGTATTGTATTCAATAATGAGATTCATCGTGCTACACGAACAAAGAAGGTTCGAGTCAATTCATATGACGCATTCGATTCAACGGACCCATCTCCCATCGGAATATTGGCACGAGATATTGTACTCTATGAAGGAAGGAAGAAACGTGACCATTCACTAATACCTCGCTTTGATACGAAACTTGATGATAGAGTGTTTCTATTGAAAGTCTTTCCAGGAATTCCACCTCAGACTCTTGCGCGTATTGTCGATATGGGCTATCATGGTATTATTGTCGAGGGTTTCGGTTCAGGGAATATTCCAACTGATGAAAACGCACTGACTGGAGTAATTAAACAAGCAGTTGACCAGAAGTGCTTCATTGTTGTGAGTTCACAGTGTGCTTTTGGTCAGGCGGATTTAACGATCTATGCTGTTGGTCGTGCAGCAATGGACGTTGGAGCAATGAGTGCCTATGATATGACCTCGGAGGCAGCCCTTGTGAAACTAGCCTGGGTGCTTGGACACACAAAGGAACCGGACCGTGTTCGCGAAATGATGGGTAAGAGTTACGTTGGTGAGATGTCATTTACAACAACTATCAACCCAAGTGACAAGTAGAAAAGATGTTCGAGTTAGAAGTCATAATCACTCCTTGGAACCAGACCCGCCTTGTTATGTTATTTTGCCAAGAATGCAAAAACATTTCAGATATTGTCGTCTAGTTTCAGATGGATTGTAGGATACATATCCGAATCAGGAGTGTGTAATGGAAGATAATGGTTTCGAGAGAGAGGTTTGCTGAACTGTTCGAAGATAGCGAAAAGCTGATACTTGAGGGCAGATGCGATGAAGCGCTACAACTGGTAAGAGGAATCGAGAGGTCACAGTTTGAGATTACCGATAGGTTGAGATGTGGAATCTTGGAAAGCAAGTGCTTGGCTAAACTTGGCGAGTTTGAGGAAGCCCTGGATATATCTCGCCAAGTTGTCGAGGAAGGTAAGAGAACCTCCGGGTACTCCAATAGAGTGGTTGACGCTCTGATTATAGTGGCAGAGTCCTTGTGGCGGTTGGGGCGACCCGATGAGAGTCTTGAAACGATTGAGGAGGGTGAACGGATATTTCAGACTCTAACGTTACACACATTGACACTTCACGTACTGGGACACTCTGAGATCTTACGAATAAGGTCCGCTCTGCTGTATCACAAGGGAGTGGTCTACCGTCTACAAGGTGACCTCGACCAAGCCTTGGAGTATTACGAGCAGAGCCTGGCTCTCTACGAGGAATCGGGCAACAGACAAGGCATCGCTGCGGCTCTTAATGGTCTTGGCTCAGTTTTCAAACAAAAAGGCGACTTGGATCGAGCACTAGATTTCTACAAACGAAGCCTAGTACTCCAGGAGGAGATCGGAGACAAGCTGAACATTGCAAAAGCGCTCAACAACATAGGCTTAACCTACGAAAATCAAGGCGAATTGGACAGAACCATGGAGTACTTTCAGCGGAGTCTGACACTCCTTGAAGAGAGCGGTCAAATGTATGTATTTGCTGTTGTTCTTCTCAACATCAGCATCTTGTACTATAGAAGAGGCGAACTGGACTTGGCCTTGGAGTGCTGCCAAAAGACCCTGACACTTTTTGAGGAGTTTGGCAACAAGCAATACATTGCTCAAACCCTCAACAACATCGGTAGTATATACTTCAGAAAAGGCGACTTGGGCCAAGCCTTAGAGTACAACAAACGCAGCCTAGCACTCAGGGAAGAAATCGGCAACAATCGTGAGATATCTCAGACTCTGCTCAACCTTGTTTCCATTACCATCGACAAAGACTCGATGGACCAGGCAAAGCATCACTTGCAGCGTCTGATGCACATCAACGAACAAGAAGAAAACAAGATTATTGACCAACGCTGTCGAGTGGCAGAAGCTCTGGTCCTTAAGACGAGTATGCGGGCACGAAACAGAGCCAAAGCAGAAAAACTTCTGGAACAAGTCGTAGAAGAAGAGATTGTTGCTCACGAGCTGACCGTCCGCGCTCTACTCAACTTGTGTGACATACTCTTGGATGATCTACGCTTGTCTGGTGATGTGGAGGTCTTAAGGGGTGTGCAGACACATCTGAATAAACTGATTGAGATTGCCACAGACCAGCACTCACATTGGTTGCTGGCTGAAGCCTACGTATTTCAATCCAAGCTGACGTTGCTGGACCTGAATGTGAGAAAGACCCGTCACTTGTTGACCGAAGCCCAAAGAATCGCCGATGAAAAAGGACTTGGTCAATTAGCCATGAAGATCTCAAGCGAACACGATGCGTTGCTTGATGAACTAGACAAATGGGAGGAACTCAGCAAACGAAAGGCGCCCCTGACTGAACGGACAGAACTGGCTCGCATAGATACGCACTTAGAACGAATGTTCCGACAGAGCCCAGTGGAAATCCCAACTCTGCCTGAAGAAGAGAAGGTAATGTTTATGCTCTTGGGACAAGGGGGACGGGTTGTATTCTCCAAGACTTTCATTAGTGTAACAGAGGTCGATGAGAACCTGATTGGGGGCTTTCTGAATGCGCTCCAAAGTTTCAGTTATGAAACGTTTTCCCAAACCATAGACCGAATCAAATTCGGGACATATACCATATTAATCAAACCCATGGATCCTCTCACCATTTGCTACGTGTTTAAAGGACAATCCTATTCTGCACAACAGAAGTTGTTTCGGTTCATTGAAGTCGCACCTCAGATGTCTTCGGTGTGGAATCCCGTGCTCGAAACCGCAAATTCCGGTCGAACTCTGAACATTGCGGCCCGGGCAGCCCTTGAATCCCTCCTCACTGAGGTGTTCGCTGGCGAGTCACAGAGATTTCAATAAAGGAGTTAACACTGCTTGACACTATGGAGGATGGGGGTGTCGCAACTCCTCCTCTATATTGTAAGGACCATGAAATGCACTAGAGAAAAGATGAAAAGGGAATACACAGCCAGAACGCGTATGTCGAGGTAGCCAAGCCCGGTTCACGGCGATAGCCTGGAATCGATGGTTGTCTTTGCGACCTTCGCCTTGACAGCTATTCTGCAATAGGAAACATGAGTTCGAATCTCATCCTGGGCGTGAGAAGGATTCTGACGTGACTTTCCTTCCCACCATTGAGATCTGTCGACTGACCATCGTCATCCTCTATGGGATAGTGGGTTTTCAATCCTACTTGTAGTTCGATTCATACATCATAGAGTCGCCCAACGTCGTGGTTGTGTCCCAAACGTTTCAATCCTACTTGCAGTTCGATTCATACGGTACTAGCAGCAGTGATGTAGCGGTTTGTCCTACATGACCGATAGTCAAAACAAGGAGGTCTTGCAGTGGATATAAGGACATCAACGAGTCGGTATTGCTGGGTTGTAAGGTGAAGTTAAATGCTCTCAGCATCACCCTTTGCCCTTGGAATTCAGAGCTTCATGCTATCGATGTCCGACAATGTCCGTAGCGTGAACGGAGTTCCGGCAAAGAAAAAGAATAGGTTATAGATATGACATCAAATGATAGTATCCAGATTCTGGTCTTGGAGAAAGACCAAGCAATAGAAGCAGCTGCAAATAAGGCAATAGAGGAGATTAACATGCTCCTTGAAGTTGACGACAGGAGGGTGAGAACCAGCTGGCGCGACATCATATCAAAGGTCAAGGACAAAATGGACCAAGTCAAAGACGCACTGAGTATGACTGTCACGCTCAAGCCCGTGCCTGTTGACGTGACAACCATTACTGAACAACTTGAGAAACTCTCACCCCTGTTGGAATCAGTAGAGAATCTCACGAAGATTGAAGTCAGTGTTTCAGTTGCGAGAACAGCAAAGGGCGAACTTAAAGTTGTCTTCTTGACAGGAGGTGGCGAAGCTACGGGTAGGACTGGTCTCAACTTCATACTCTCAAACCCGCTATCAAAGTAGTCAATGGTACATTGACCTAACCAGTGATTCTAAGATCACTAAGGCTGTAAGGTCATCTCTCATAGATGAATCGAACAGTCCTCGGGTCACACCTCTCGGAGTGGAGCTTCGGAACATCACGCTCGTACTGATCGTCTATTACCAAATGAATCCTATTACATCCCAGGTCGTAGGCTTTCTTTACACTTGCTCCTGAACCCAGAGCCTCGTAGAAGCCCTTAGCGAATTCTAAGGCAGAGTCGTCTTCAATCTCCCTAGACATTCCAACAACGCAGTCGATATGGCTCGAGATTACCTGTGCTTGGCCCTCAGCGTAGCATGCACTAAGCACCACACACCGAATATTATGTTTGAGCAAAGAAAAGAGGTCCCCTAGTGCACTAGTCGGGACGGGGTGACTGAAGCCAGACTTGTCCTCCAAGATGAGTTCTCCTGTACTTAGTCCATGACCACTGAAATGAACAATATGGGGCTTGATATCCCTTAGGAGACGCTGAAGGTCATCAGCGCGGGTAGCCCACTCATCAATTACTTCGAACTCTGATTTTCGTAGATTCAATCGAAGCAACCGAATCTCCGTTCCTGACCTGAGTTGGTCTTCATCTACCGGGTTTGCAGCAAGAAAGAGGACTTTGACCTTGCCCTGCTCCTTAGCAGGTGGTGGTCCTTCTGTAACCAGCGGAGGCGACACCTCATCGACCTCATGTACTAAGACCTGGGCAATCTCACTAAGCAGCCTTTGTGTTATTTGCCGTTCAAATTCAGCTTCTCGGTAAGATTGTAGTATCTCAAGCAGCCTACCTTTCATTCCTGGCAACTGCAGGTCCTCAATACCTCGTGAAATGCCACGCTCCAGCTCAAGAGCAATATCTCCGCCATGAAACCTAGTCTGCCACCAAAGACCGATTGAGTATCCAAAAGATACCAACGATGCTATGCGTGGATTGACGTGCCTGATTTCTTCAATAATCTTGTCCGGTACCTGTGAGGAGTCCAATTGGTTTTGCATAATTGTGGAATTTGGTACGTACCTATCTGTAAACTGAAATCTCAGCCTCTCATCGTCCTTAGTAGGATAGGGGTACTTGTTAGGTTTCATTTTATGTCCTACAAGCTCCATTCTCAAAGTTGAGAGATTGAACCCGAAACCCAGGTGCCGGTACACCTCGCTATATGGAATGCTAACAATCACACATATCCCTCATCAATGGACTGTCTTCCCTGCATTATAATTTTCCGCTTGAATGACAAGCTTACAACGTCAAGTCCTATTGCCTGACAACCACCTATTGTTTTCACCCAGCGAACCCAAAGGGTTCATCCATCGGGATGGTTTCTCCACGCAGACTGTATGTAAAGCGTTCAGATCAGTTTCCACAGACTGACAAGAAGCTGTTAGATTCTTGTCTTCTGGTCGGAAGATAACTAGAGAATTGTATCGAGCTGACTTCGAAATGTTGCATCACCAGATTCCGTGAGTCCCTTGAGATGACCATGTGACGAAGGAACTGTGACGGTGGTACGCTCATTCTGGTGAGTCATGCTGCATTTCTTTCCCTGACACAAGTCTGTTCATAATGTTGCAGCCTTGCAACCTGTTTCAAAGGTTGTTTCGCAAATAATGGATTGCTTCTGCTACAGGAGAAACAATGAGTACGAGGAAGAACAGTCCTGCAATTATTGATGGTCTTCTCAATTTGGAATACATCGTATTGTATCATATTGATGGGAATAACCAAGCTGGTGGCAATAATGGTGTGATTAATACTGAATTATACAAACTCCTCAAAGTTGCATTTGATAGCAACGTTCTACCTATTTTGCTCAGAAGAAGTCGGCCCATACCATTGGCTTCGTTAGTTAGTAAAGCAAGCATAAGTGCCAGAGGCTTGAGGGAACAACTTAGAAAACTAGAGAAGATTGACGTTGTTGAACGATTTTGGTATGAAAGGAGAAAGGGAGTTAAAGTATCGGATAATTGGAGAATGGCTCTAAAACCACTACTCAAAGAGAGGGAGAGTAAAGTGTCTGCACCTCGCAACCTATATGTGAAACTGGTTCGATCATCATTTGATTGCCTGTCATTGGAGTTTCTGACTTCAGGTCGTGTCAATCTAGGTGAATTCGTGAATCTTGAGAAACTTATGAGACCTTGGGTGGGAATCAAAGGGAAAAGATGAAAAGGGGATACGCCGCCAGAACGCGTATGCCGAGGTAGCCAAGCCCGGTTCACGGCGATAGCCTGGAATCGATGGTTGTCTTTGCGACCTTCGCCTTGACAGCTATTCTCCATTAGGAGGCATGAAAACTGATCAATTCGGTCGGTTTGGCCAAAGTTCGAATCTCATCCTCGGCGCCATCTTCTTTTCTTTAGACAGTACTTTAGTCAATACTTCATCTGAAAGACCCATTTCTTACAATTGTAAGAGACTCCTGTGTTCCACCTTTCTCACGACTGCCGTCACCAGCATCTGAAGTACCGAGGTTCTTCAAAGTGTCACGAGCTTTGCCCCTCTTCATTGGAACATCGTTCCTCCGATGGGACCTGGCATCTGTCCTCTGCGTTACCTCACACGCACCAGATGGTGTGATAGCAGACGGTGTTTCCACAGCATTTACCATGGCAGGGTCTTCACTCCTCGCAAACTCCACAAGTGAAGTCTGGTCATAGGGGTCGGCCACGGACTCCCCTTTTGAGGCTGGCGTCCTCTGGGGGAGTGCGGACTTCCTTTTAGAAGAACGAGTCTTCCTCCGGGCTTTCAGTATGGCTCTATCTCTAAGAGTGAACCACATCCATAGTCAGTTCTCATCTCAGTGAGGTACTGAGCATAATAAACTCATAGTGAAAGCTATTCATATTTTCTACATTTTACGAATATGGTCAATATTGAATTTGTAAGATCCCATGCATCTGAATACATCTTAAATGTAAGGATGCGATGTTCTTCAAGACGACGGGAAAATGTACCAATCTCGTAGCCAAACTAGAACAGCAAGCAGCGAGGCCGCAAGAAATGATTCACAGTACAGTTCTCCTCAGATTAAAGAGTAGTAGAACAATTGCAGCTACTCAATATTGGACTGTTCAAGTACCACGAAGTGATATCAAAGAATTTCTGAAGGCCAGACAAGAGTTACTAAAGGTAGCAAAAGGACAGAAGGGCATCTCTCTCAATGTAGGGGGCAACAAGTACTTTGCACAGACCGTAACTCCCGATATTCTTCTGATATTCATCACCGATATCGATGAGAACGATCGAAATGTCACAGAGAAAATCAAAGCGGCAGCAAAAGGACTCGACGAGATAATAGAACAGAAGAAAATGCCTTTTGTAAAGAAGAACTACGAGAAGCTCATCAATCCCTTTGTTCATTCTAAACTGAAGGTGGCACTTGTCGGAGAAGGTGGTGTCGGAAAGACTACAACACTTCATCTCCTCATGGGAAAACGCCCCCCAACACAATATATCCCAACTATCGCACTTGCGATGGAAGTCATTGAGAACATCCACTTTGCTAATTATTCACTCGTTCTCTGGGACTTTGCGGGGCAGGAACGTTTCAGAAAACTTTGGAAATTGTATTTCCAAGGTGCAGATATTGTGTTCCTTCTTACTGACTCAACACTAAGAAATATCCTGATTTCGAAGGATATGTTCCAAATGATCCGTCGCGATGCGCCGCACGTACCAATCATTGTCATTGCAAACAAGCAGGATAAACCGAATGCTCTTGACCCTTCAATTATTGAACGGATAGTTGGGGCTGAAACCCATCCATTAGTAGCAGTAGATCTTACTTATAGAAATGATATCCTGAAACTCCTCCTTGATACTGTAGCAAGACACGTCAATATTCCTGTTCCAGACCTACCTGCTGATGACCTTCTTCGATTCACTGATGAGGATGAAGTCGCGCAGGAAGAGTAGTGCAATCATTTTCTTTCAATTAGTGGAATCAAGTCATACAATATCTTAAGTGGTTCATTTAGATTATAGACTGAGACAAAGTAGTGGAAATGCTATCTACTGGGCAAATGACACTAAACCATAATCGAGGAACAATCTATGATTTACAATACCGTCTTGATGAATACAGCAAGCCGGAAAAAGATTGCAACCTCCGATTATTGGACTCACAAGGTATCTCGTGCACAGCTAACCAAGTATCTGAAAACGCTTCTTGAAATGATAGAGAAATCCGACCGTCTCAAGTACAAACCTGCTATTATTGGTGAGTTCAAATTCTATGGTCGAGAATGTGGGGATGATACTCTCATCATCTTTGTTATGGACCTTAACGAGCCCGATGATGAGGTAGTAAGCAAAATCAATCGAGCTGCACGTGTGTTGAGAGGTGTTCTAGAAAAACATCCCACCAAATACATCAAGAGTAACTTCTCACGAATTGTTGATCCCTATGTAGTAGCAAGATATGTCATTTCTTTAATTGGAGAGAGTGGTGTTGGCAAGACTTCTCTTCTAAGGTTGCTAATGGGCCGAGAACCACCTGAAGAGCACATTCCCACGATTGCATTGAACACTGAGGTAATTGAGAATATTAGGTTTGCAAACTATGAGATTATGATAATTGATTTTGCAGGTCAAGAATCATCAAGGAATCTCTGGGATTTCAGCTCAACCGATATGGTGTTCCTCCTTACTGACTCGACTCTGAGGAATCTCATAGCCTCAAAGGGAATTATGTCAACGATTCAGAAAGAGAATCCTGATTTACCAATTGTCATCTTTGCAAACAAACAGGACTTACCCAATGCATTGGATCCAACAGCAATAAGCAAGATAATGGGAGTCGATGTTCGCTCAATGGTTGCAGTTGACTTGGCGTATAGGAACAGCCTACTCAATACTCTAACTTTTGTTTTGTGTCAGCACTTCGATTTAGAAGTACCAGATATTCTTCCAGACGATCTTCTTCGTTTCGTTCCTGAATGATCAGGGAGTTTTCACAAACACGTTATCATCACCCAGATGAGTAAATCCAAGAATGAGGTTTCCACGCACATCATCGAACTGGAAGACACCAAATGCATATGCAACCCCATTCTTCTCAGTTGAAATCTGACCCTTTTGGAGAAAGAATCTGAAAAGATTACGACATCTCTTTCGGACATCTGAGAAGAGATTTCTATACTTACGTCTTTGAGAAGATCTGATCCCCCATCTTTCGAATATGAATTTGTTAGCTAGACTATTACTGGATAGCAGGATGCTCTTCTTCTTTCGTTCATGTTTCACTAATACTGACTCAACTAGCTGAGATTTCAGCATATCAGGAATGGCGGCTTGGATGGATGGCGTGACTTTAGGTTCGGATAACAAAATGCTCCCTACAAGAATAATTGTTGTCTTCAACCTATAAGGTCCTTTTAGAAATGTGTAGGAGTACATAACCGTTCTTGAGAATAAGAAGGGGAGTGAACTAGAAAGAAGTAGGTCTGAAGTTTATAACCTCAGGTGAAGAAGATGGGTCGCTCCAAGGGTACGATAATCAGTGTTAAGGTCCCGATAAACTGGGATGCTATGACAACACGTACTCAACAGAGATTGAGACAGATTGTTGGGAGGGATACAAGGGTTATCCGTGCATTTCTTGGAATAATTGAACAATATGAAAACAAGCTATTGACAGGTCGTAAGAAAAATAAAATTCATGATGGTAAACTAGATGAACTCACGCTGACCGCAATCAAAGTGAGAACCGGTTATGGTCAGAGGACAACAGTCCCCCATGACATTAAAAAGAGGTTCCCAAGGATCTCCGCCAATGAGCTTCAAGAGTGCAGACAAACCGCAGTGGCACTCTATGAGAGTTACTTGGCTTTGAAACAGAAGAAAGGGTGGAAAGCATCTCGTCCTTCTGAAGTGAATAGGTCTCGAAGAATGCCGCGATGGGTATTTTCTCTAAGATTTAAAATTGAACATAGTTCGTCCACTGTTTCAAAATGGTGGTTCAACCTTAGAGATACGCTTGATTCTGTGCAAGCAGGGAAACACTCACGACTGAAAGCCCGAAAGAAGAAATCTTCTTCCAAAGGGAAGTCCTTACTCTCTAAAAAAGAATCGACATCGGATTCTGGAGAGTCCGCGGCTGTTCACTTTGTCCAATCGGACCTCATTAGTTTCAGTGATGGAGCTAGTGGGAGTGATAATGACCCCGCCGTGGTAAAAACTGTGGAAACTCTCTCTGTTGCTGGAAGTGATGCACCAGCAGTAAAACAGGAGAAGGAAGCCAGGTCTTCAGGAGGGATTCCATCCCGATGAACGTTGACAAAGCTCTTGCTAAGTTTAGCATTTTTTCGAAAATGCTGGATGGTGGTGACACTGGCAGGAGAAGGGTGGAACACAGAAATTTCTTACAGTTGATGTTCACTCACCAAAGTGTAAGAATTAGTTTATCTCTATGGCAATGGTTATAAGTATCGCAAAAGAGGCGAACAAGCCTCTAGCCAGTCAGAATGAGGAATCAGACCATGTCTCAAGAATACAAACATATCGTGCGTGTTGCAAGCGCAGACATAGATGGCCAGGAAAGCCTTCTCCAAGGACTTACCAAAGTTAAAGGAGTAGGACTAAGAATTTCCAAGACCATAATCAATCAGCTTGAATTAGATCCAAGTCAAAGGCTTGGATACCTTACTGATGATGTCATTGCAAGTATTGAAACAATCATCAAAGATCCAGTAGCTGCTGGTTTGCCTGATTGGTACGTAAACAGACCACGAGACAGAATGTCTGGAAGAATGTTACACTTGATTGGCTCAGATCTTGATTTTGCTCATAGAAATGATATTGACAGACTTCGCAGAATCAAATCCTGGAGAGGTACACGACATCAGCTCGGTCTTAAGGTGAGAGGTCAGCACACAAGGACAACAGGGCGCGGTGGAATGGCAGTAGGTGTGTCAAGGAAGACTTTGTAGACGGAGTGTTGAAAAATGGGTGACCCGCGCAGACAGAAAAAGAAGTATGTTGTTCCTAAGAAGCCCTATGATACTGATAGATTCGAACAGGAACTTGATTTTATAGGAAGATTTGGTCTCAGGAATAAAAGAGAACTATGGAGGCATAGTACTGAGCTATCTAACTACAGAAGACAGGCAAGAAATTTGCTAGCTCTACCTCCCTCTGAACGAGAACAGACCGAAAAGGAACTTGTAGGTAAACTCACAAGAATCGGTGTTCTTGAACAACCAATTCTTGACCATGTTCTCGACCTTACACTTGAGAATGTTCTTGAGCGAAGATTACAGACACTTGTTTTTAGAAAGGGAATGGCTGCATCAATGCATCATGCCCGACAACTAGTTGCACACGGCCACATTGGTCTTGACAGTGCAAGAGTCACAACTCCTGCAAGATTGATGACTGTTGGAGAATCAGACCGTCTTGCTTACACTAACAAATCTGCTCTTAATGATCAGTCACACCCAGCTCGTATTGCAGCTTCTGATGCAGCAACAAGAGTAGTAGAACCAAAAGATGATTACGACGAACAATCGAGAGGGCGTCGTGATGATAGGCGTGGCGGTGACCGCCGTGGTGGTGGAAGACGCGATGCCAGACGCGGAGCTCCTGCAAAACCAACACCAGCAGCAGCACCCGTAGAAAAGGAAGCAGAAGCCCCTGTGACTGATGAGGAAGTCGCACCAATTGGAGATGAGAAACTTGAGTAAGGATGATAAATCAGACAAATGGGCAGTAGCTCACATTTTTGCATCATACAACGATACAATCGTACATATCACTGACATTACAGGTGCAGAGACCCTTGCTCGATACTCAGGTGGAATGATGGTCAAAGCAGATAGGAACGAATCATCACCACACGCAGCTATGCAAGCAGCATTTCAAGCAGCCCGAGAAGCCAAAGACAAGGGAGTATACGGAATACACATCCGTGTTCGTGCTCCTGGTGGTCATGGTCCAAAAACTCCGGGTCCTGGTGCACAGGCAGCAATCAGAGCACTCAGCAGAGCAGGTCTAAGAGTGGGAATTATCGACGAAGTCACTCCTATGCCCCATGATGGTACTAGGAAACGTGGTGGACGCCGCGGTAGACGAGTCTAAAGTTACCAATCAAATCCATTGCATTTTCATAAAATCAGTGGTTACGCCATTTCCCTACAAGAGCAAATGATTGTCCCGAATTATTCATTTTCAATCTAGAAACAGGGCGAGTAAGATGCCTTTGTGCACTGAGGGGAGGTAAGTAAAGACCTTTGGTAATCTTTCTTTCAACGTCTTTCTCAGTCTTTGTTCCTTCACGATCACGGTATCCGCATTTTGCACATTTGAAACCCTTTCCAGTTCCAGCACTCTTCATTCTCTTGTTGCATTCAGGACAGAGCGGATTCTGGAATTGAATATCTGGTGAGAGGTGAAGAATCTCAAGTCCCTCTAAATTAAGTGTAATCTCATGTGTTCTGGATCTCGGTCGAACACTAGCATGAACTCTAACTTCATCTCCAATCTGTAAGCTACTAACTATGTCCCTGAATTGTCGAGTCGGTTCATATGCAGCACAGTCAATCCTTGCTGTATCATCTTTTATACCAAATACAACAAAACCACCCTCAAAGATTCTGGGTTCTTTGTCTACATGACCTTGAACCATTGCAGCCACGTAAGGACGAAGGTCTCGAATTCGCACTTGATGAGTGAGATGTTCACCAGTTGCTTGATTTGTACGGAACACAAGCCATCTCTCAACACTTTGCGCACTTTTCACCAGAGATGCTGCTTCAACAACAGCTGCTGCGGTTTCACCACGAATTCCATAAAGAACGGGATCAGGACCATGTGGTTCAATTAGGATTCGATTCTTTTCATCAAGATTTGAGAAAACATAATCTCCCAAATGTCGGTCCATGGCAATGACGGACTCAACATCGACTCCGCGTTTCTCACTAGTTTGGTCCAATCTGCGATATGCAAGATACTCGAATGTATGATCCCTGTATAGAGTATTGCCAATAGCAGCGAGAGCTCCCACTAGACCCCTACCATTTCCGATAGTAAAGTGTGAGAAATTATGTTGTTCAATGATCCGTCGAGTCAACGCAATTGGAATTGTACGCCACAACGCTTGCTCTGAGAAATTTCTAAGTTGTTCTGGTACTTTTCCCGATGTAAGAATGAATCCCGGATTTGTGTTCGGATAGGTTTCATCAACATAGTCCCGTATCATCTCTTCAATGAGTGGTGACAATTTACTGATCGTATCACTCTCTGATTTGAATCGAAGGGCAACCGCTCCATTTCCTCTAGTCCTAAATGGGATTCCTGGATTTAATCGAATAAGGTTAGGATAGTCTAACCACTCTACAGAGTGTTTTGATAGTAGTTCCACTACCAGACTAGCAAAATGTGTCGTACACCTGCCAGCTGGATCATCGATATCATCTAAACCGATGTGGAACTCTACATTGTTCATTTGTTACTCATCCTACATTCGTCACAGATTGTTGATTCATTCTTCTTTGTTCCATGATCCTCACAGACTAATCTCCCACACAAATTACATGCTCTTGATGCGAGATAATCCTCACAGAGGTAGCACTTTGCTTCTTCACAATTAAGACAAAGTCCCTTTGATTCTACAAAGCAATTATTGCAGACACGAGCTCCACACATTTTGCACAGTGATTCTTGTGGAGCATCGTTTCCACAAATCTCACATGATGTGCCCAATGTGAATAGCATTCTTAGTTTCCTCTCATAAGAGGTGTAAGATAACACAGAAATCCTTTGCCGTTACCCGAAACTGAAACAATCTTGGACTCAAGATCCCTGATTGATGTTCGGTTCCTGCTTCACAGAGGTCTGCTTTGCAAATCCCGAAGGATCTGCGATAAGTCTTACATCCTCTCCACAGGCAGTTAAAGTCTCCGGCAAACTGACGGTGACTAGATTGAGTGCAGCGTTCAAGTCCCTATCTATTTTCAACCCACACTCTTCACATTCATACTCCCTTTCCAAAAGGGATAGTTCCTTCTTCTTATGTCCACAGACAGAACACTTCTTTGACGAAGGAAACGTTCTTGGTACCACTTCGAGTTTTGAACCATACCACTGGCATTTGTACTCCAGTTGTCTTCGGAACTCATAGAATCCCACATCTGCTATTGCTCGTGCCAACCTTCGGTTCTTCATCATTCCTGACACTCCTAAGTTTTCAATTACTATCTTACTGTGGCTCTTGGCAAGATATGTCGTTAACTTGTGAAGTGTGTCCTGTCGAACATTGAATATCTTCAGGTGCATTCTAGCAAGTCTGAGCTTGGCTCTCTCTCGGTTCTTACTCCCCTTCTTCTTTCTGGACAGACTCTTTGATAGCTTCCTCAACTTCTTGATACGTCTTCCTAGGGCTCGTGGATTAGCAAAGGTAGTCCCATCCGAAAGCGTTGCTAACATCTTTATCCCAAGGTCTGCGCCTACTGCATAACTAACGATGGGTTTCGGGTCTACTATCTCTTCTTCCACAGTGACTGACACGAACCACCGGTTCGCCCTCCTCCTCAATGTTACTGATAATATCCGCCCTTTGTAATACTGTTTTCTTTTCTCCTTTATCCGTATCTTTCCGATTCTAGGAAGTTGTATCTTCCTTCCTTCAAATCGAATTGTTCCAGTCAGTCTGAAACTATCGTGAATGCCCTTGCTCTTGAACCTTGGAAATCCGATTTTCTTTCCATTCTTCAATCCGCGATAGAAATTCCTGAAAGCTCTATGGAGGTCTCTTAGGGCCTCTTGAGGTGCACACTTTGAACAATCATACATCCAGGGGAATTGAGTCTTTTTCAGGCTGTTCAGAAGTTTATGCTGTTTCATGTGGTTAGTGAAACGATCATTTCCCTGAGTGTTCTTGTATAATTTGATCCTTTCTTCTAGTCCCCAGTTGAATGTAAAACGTGCTACTCCTGCATGCTGAAAAAGGGATTTTCTCTGTTGGTTGTTGGGGTCAAGTTCATATTTGTAGGCTTTATGGACCAACATAAGAGTCGATAATTAGTGATGCAGGAAGTATAAAATCTCATACGAAGGTGCTCCTTTCTACAAAGATTTATTTCATTGATGTCCATTTTTGTTCAAAATCAATACAGATATTTCCCATCTTTTCAAAGGATTTAGACCATTGAGGATTTAGAATGGAACCGAGAATTCTCATCTATCACGCTGAACAGTGTGACCCGAAGAAGTGTACAGGTATACGGCTCAGTAGGATGAACAGAGGAAAGATTCTCAAAACGATGAGGCAGATACCTCCTAGAGCAGTGGTCTTGAATCCAGTTTCAGAGGTTGCATTTTCTAGGGCAGATAGAGAACTTATACAAAAAGTAGGATTGGTTGGCCTTGATTGCTCTTGGAAACAAGCAGAAACAATCTTCGCTAACTCAAGATTGGGAGCTCAGAGAGCTCTACCGTATCTTCTTGCAGCAAATCCAATCAATACGTACAAACCAATCAAACTGTCAACCGCTGAAGCTATTGCAGCAGCACTCTATATTGCTGGATTCAAAGATGAAGCAGAAGACACCATGTCTGTCTTCAAATGGGGACCTTCTTTCATCACTCTGAATCAGGAACTCCTCGATGCGTATGCGGAATGTGCATCAAGTACCGAAGTTGTTCAAGTTCAGAAGGAAATCATGGAATCCCAGACAAGATAACAAGAAAGTGTGGCTTTGGTCCAGTGAGAATTTGTACTCCTATGGCAATGCGGCTGGTTTGGAAAGCTATCATCCACTATCAGCATCAGGAAATGGGTCCTCTATTGGATGTTCGCTCTCCTTGATCGTAGGTTGTTTATGGATTCTCCATAGTATTGCAGTCATAACAATCAATAGTATTATACCAGTGGGAATATAGAACACAATGATAAAGATAAAAAATTGGAATGGCGAAAGCACAATCAGATTCGTTACGACAGGGTAGGATATCACGTGTATAAAGAAAAAGACAAGAGCTGGCCGTCCAAATCGACGAAACCAACTTCCACTCGCTAAATCTCTCGACTCAAATGAAACGAACCAATTGTCAGTTGCATTTGTTCCGGTTTGTTGAAACCACATTAATCCCTTGAAGTACATGATCACTGTAAAGAGAGTAAAGAAACCCAGAATTGCTAAAAGAAACAAAAGAGGATCCAAGTTATTAAATTGCATAATTTTCCCCCCTTGAGTTATCAATACAAGCAATATAAATTTCTGGACATCTATCTAAGAAGAACCATTTTCAGCACATTATAGAAGAACCGTACTCCTCTGTTTCTTTACTTTCAATTGGTAAATGTGTGGCTCCGGTCCAGTGAGTAGCCCCAATTTTGTTCTGCTCGATTCAATTGCCCGTAAGAAGCAATACTACAGCGTCCATGCCAATTCCACGAATGTAAATCCGTATAGAATCAGCGATAGGATACACCAATACAAAACAAACCAGAGGATGTACCTCATCGGTTTTCCTCTAGCGAGTAGACCATATTTCTCAGTGAATCCAAAGATTGTTACTCTTGGTAAAAGAAATGGAGTTCGTTTACAATATTCAGCATACTCAGGACCGAACCTTTTGGCTAGTCCAATCTCTTCAAGATCAGCTACGATGACAAGTATGATTGATACTAGTGACCAAGAAAGAATATCTCCAGGTCGTATTCCGGTCCAATATACCGTGGTACTGAGATTGAACATAGCAAGGGGAAGAAGAAACATTATGATTCCAAGATGTTGTGGATGCCGCACCCAGCGATAGGGTCCTGATGTGACGAATGGTTCTCCACTCGAAATACTACGAGTCATCGTAATGAGAGAACGTATGAAAAGGGTTATTCCAACAAAAAACAGAGCTCCTTCTATTATGTAAACTAATAGAGCGATTAGTGGATTGCTGATTGCAATCCATAGTCCCCCCCATATTGGATTGAAAGGAAAGATGAATCCCATTAAGAACCAAGCACTATACCACATCGGTAGTAACCAGAGCATTGGTGTGAGAATACCTGCAATAATTGGGAGATATATGAAGAAAGAAGTAATAGTAGTTATCAACCGACTGACCAGTTTCTTTCTAATGTTAGTTGTCAATTCACATCCGACCTCCCAATTCGTTGTACTTCCACTTTGTCATAAATATTACGAATCTATGAAAAATAGTGAATCGAAAAGCGTGGCCCTGGTCCAGAGAGTAGCCCAAATTTTGTTCTGCTCGATTCAGTTGCCCGAAAACTAGGTGGAGAGAAAGAGTGGCGTTCATCAGCAGATTCATCTAATTTGAACTCGTTCATGATGTGGATATCTATTCATCAGTATCTTTCTCCATATTATGAAAATCAGAAACACACATACCATAGTGGAAACCGTACCAACTAGTACTGAGATATACGGGACAAAAACTCCGCCCCCCGTAAATCCAAAACTTAGGAGGAATCCTGAAGGAAGATGAGGGCCCAGAGAATTTCCTGTGACTGTTCTGGCAACAGCACCGCTCGAACCTGCAGCCCAACCATGGGTTTCATTGATGAAGTGTACAGACCTAAAATGATAATCTGGACATTCTTGTTCATACCAAGAATTCCCTCCATCGGGGGTGTAGATTACTGCAGGTCCACTTCCAACAACCCATCCATGATCAGAGTCTATAAACTCGATATCATTGTAGTATGAATTACTTGGAACTTGTATTCTTTCAACTCGTGGTAAATCAAACAAGGTTCCATTTACTTGATGTGAAATAAACTGAGGATGAAGAATCCACCCTTCATCATCGGTTATGAATGAAAGACCACGAATACTTCTTGAATCTTCAACCGTCCAAGTCAGTCCCCAATCTTCACTGAGATAGAAACCAGAAGAGGTAGCAATTCTTGCTGATGTACCAGATAAATCGAAATCCCTTATTGAATTGTATTCAGAACTCCAATTGATACTACTCTGCCATGATATTCCACCATCAAATGTTCGATACAATCCGTGCGAATCTGCAAGTATTCCATGAGTAGTATTATAGAATTCAGCTCTAGATACAGCTGCGTTCGGAGTATTCACATATTCCCAAGTTACGCCACCATCAATCGTGTGGCGGAGCAAACTAGTACCACTAACCCAGATATTCACTGGAGTGACTATAGATAATCGGTAAGATGTGATGCCATTTAGTGTAAGACAGGCACTCCAGGATTCACCACCATCACTAGTTTGAAGTAAGGCTTCAAATCCTATTAACCAGCCATGCGTTGAATTGATGAATTCTATTTCTGTAAAGCCGGAGTCATCATAATATTCTTCTGGAATAGATAGTGGTTCCCACTTTGCCAGAGGACTTCCGATTGGTCTTCCGGTTACAAACATTGTAGTGAATCCATAAGAAATAATGAATACAAGAAAGCAACTAGCTATCAACCACTTATTCGAGTGGATGTTTTTTACTCCGAAACTTGGTTCAGATTTCGTCATCTATTACAAGAACTCCCAGTAGAAATGGACCAACGAAATGTAAAAACCCTATCGAACTAAGAAAGAGAATGAATGATGTGGCTCTGGTCCAGTGAGTAGCCCCAATTTTGTTCTGCTCGATTCAGTATTCACTTTAGTCTTATCTTAAAGAAGAGGACAATTACTACGAATGCACCAATAACACCACAACTCAATAAAATTATCAGAGTCGGGTCAATTGTGCCTTGAGTTGTCGTTGAGGTGTGAGTTGTAGTATTCGTCGATGTTGTTATTGCATCACCAATTACGCTAACTAACACATTATCCACAGCTTTGTTTTCGCTTGAATCATAGACATCTATCCGATATGCATAATCACCTGATTCAAGCCCATCAACAGATATCACAATGGGAAATCCATCCCAATCATCGTTCATGAGCAGAGTGTCGTTTCGATAGATCTCATATCTGTCAAGACAAAGTCCACTTGGATTCCAGGTTATATTATGACCAGTAGCTCCAACGTGATACTCGATATTAGGTGGATGATTAATCAGAGGTGCTATTGTCAGATTCAAGGGATACCTGTCAATATTCTCAGCAGTCCCCCATATACCGTAATAATGTGAAGTCAATAAATCACTCCAATAGTTACCTTTGGAAACACCATCATCCCACAGGTTATCAGTACCATCATCTTTTGCTAGTTCACCTTCAATGGTTGGACCTATTTTGTTATAGTAAACATTCACATTTGATGAAGGAAGCCCGAGCTTGATCTCCATGTTGTAGTTACTATGAAGTCTATTATTTACAACTTCAACATTAGTTCCAGAAGGTATTGAGATGCCATAACGACCATTCTCGAATGACAGACTATCCTCAACCCTGGAAGAATCCGAATCTAATGCGAATCCATCCTCTTCATTTTGAAACGTGGTACAGTTGGATATTGTGATATTTGACCCAGTAGCATAGATACCAACATGATTCGAATATAGTGTGTTATTGAATAGGATACAATCCCCAGAATTATAGACATAGATTCCTGCTAAATTTCCGTTGTTGAACAATGTAGAGTTGGACACGGTACAGTCATAGGAATTTGTGAAGAAAATTCCATCAAACTTGTTATCGTAGATTACACAATCATCAATAGAACTGTGATTTGCGTTGTTGAAGTAAATCCCATATAGTTTGGAATAGATTGTGCAGTTACGAATTGAACCATTCGCTACATTCCCAAAAACAACACCATGTGTCGAAGGATCAACCTCAGTTCCCAGCAATATGCAATCTTCGACAATGAAATGTACATCTGTGTTAAAAACTGCAATAGCATTTTCACTAGTATTGATGATTAAGCTGGAAATCATGTAGGGCTGACTAACAGTTCCATCTCCAGGCCAACCCTGGGTTTCAAAGTCATCATCACTTGCAATGAGAATCGGTCCACTTAGAGAATGTGAGGGTACAATATCAGATTCTCTTGGATTCATACTATTTTCAGAGTGTAAGTAATCATCGTTTGTTGTAGTTGCCAGAGTGCCAATGATGAGAATGAAAAGAAGTCCAAAGACAAGAGATTTACAATTCAAAGGAAGTTCCCTCCACTTTCCACTATCCAAAGAAAAACATAAGTCTTGTTAGATTCCCAACATGTGATAGTGGGGATAAACACTTTTCCTTTTCTTCCCATCTCAGTTTCTCATGATGTTTATCTCTAGGCAAATTGCCGAGAGAAACGGAGGATTTGGGAATGCGAGTGCGTGTTGTAGTATTTCTTGTCATCATCTTATTGATTGGACAAATAGGCATTATCAGTGAGATGACTATCAGTGAATCAGAGGACAATTCCAATGTTATACCTTCAAGTATAGTCATTACGGATTATATCGAGGATCCCTTATTTGATTCAGAGCCGGACACTATCATTGAAGGCACATCAGGAGAGTTTTCTTCCAGCCATCACATAGCAGTCGGCGAGGAAGATTTCAACTATATGGAACTCGCATGGAATCATGTAGCCAATACATCTCTTGATTTCAGGATTGGAGAAGACGAAAATCTACCGGATTGTCTTGATTTCATATACATATATCAGGAGTTTGATTGGCTATCTAATGAAATGCCTATAGATGCTGAGTTCCAGTTTAATATTAGCACAACTCTATCTGGATCCTTTACAACCGAGCAATATGGAAACCTTGTGTTTAGAGTTTTTGTGTGGATGATTGATTCATCAGGAAACTGGATTCAAGTATATGAGTCGAGAGATGCAGTGTACAGCGAACTCTATCAAGAACGAAGAACAAACTTCAACTACTTCGATATACGTGAAACTTGGGACGGAATGATTGAAAATTCCACTGGCTTACAAGAGGACCCTGAAGATATTGTTCAGGTCGCCATTGGCTTAGCACCTAGATTTGAGTTTGAATCGTTCTCGGGAGGCCACCCTTGGGAGTTCTATGATGGATCAGTGAGTGTTAGGATAAAGAGTATGGAACTCTTTGTGTACACTGAAGAAGACCCAGACCCTTCACAAGTTCTTTCTCCTCAATACAACACTACTTGGGATTATTCCGTCCGAGACGTCTTCCCTGACATCCCTGTGGAATTTGAAAACCATTCACGAGTAGAGTTTAGAGATATTGAAACTGATACAGATGATTCTGTATATATCCTTTGTAAATCCTCTAGTAGCTATGAAATGTATGTGAATCAAAGTAAACACTTCTCGTACGAATTTTTATTGAAGTATAGCCCTGTGTTGGAGTTGAGATGGTCTGCACGTAATGATAACAGAACAACTCCCCATGCAATAACTATCCGTGATGGTTTCATTTACACAACTGGGTATGTGAGAACAGATGATGAACAGAATAATCTGATAGTAACAAAATGGTCGTCGAACGGTGAAAGGTTGTGGCAAACTGAGTGGGGTGGAATCTACTCTGAGGAAGGAAGTGCAATAGCAGTTTCTTCTGATGGAAGTATCTATGTTTGGGCTCCTTACTACAACAGGGCATTTGAACCTGAGTTCTGGAAATCTTCCTTTCTCAAGTTTGACTCATCTGGAACATTGCTATGGAATAAGACCAGTGAAATTCCTTTGCTGCCCCGATGGGCAGAATTGGAAATGCAACCTGATGGAATGTACAGTTGGGATACGTTAAATGTTGAGAAACGAGACTTCTCGTGTGAACCAGTTTGGAATATCAGCCGACAAGCATTTGCTGTCAATTTCGATGATGCTGGAAACATCTACATTGCTACTATTGGGTCTTGGGAGGGTCCAGGAGCACTTCCAGATGAATGGCAGGTCATGATTAGCAAGTGGAGTTCCAGTGGAGCTGAAATATGGAACACGAATTACTCAATTCCGCTTATAGATCACAGTTTCTTGAGAGTCCAGTGTAGGTCTGTTGATGTTGCTCCTGATGGGAGTGTCATTGCGATACTGCACGAAATGGAGCTTGGTTACGACTTTCATATGTTGAAATTCGACCCATCTGGGAGTTTCCTCTGGGACAAGATAATCGGAGATGATCGATGGCCAGTTTATGGAGGTGACGAACCAAAATTGCAGATAGGTGATAACGGACTTGCATATGTTGGATTCCAGCGATATGGAGACTACGGGATAGATGTTGCAGTATCTGCATTTGTTATTGGAGTATATGATCAAGACACGAACTTTACTACGACTATTGTAGTCTTGGGAATATCAGGAGTAGCTCTGGTTGCTGCTGTAATTGTAGTCTATATCCGGAAGTATCGGTAGAAAATCTTCAATGGATAGTATCACTGGGTCATAGTTCTCGCTGGTGAAGATGCTAAGTATCAAATTTAGGTTTGAGTAGTTAGGGCGATTTATATCTCGGTTTAGAGTTCCATTACATGCACGATTCTAATCCTGAATTGTGTATAGGGCATTGGTAGAACGGATGATTATGAATTTCGATACAATACATGAACTCTACATGCAGATACAGATTTCATACCCTGTACAGATTCTCGCGATACTAAGCACAGCTAGTACTATAGCAATCATCATTCTTATTGTATACTTAGTTCGAAGAGGTCCCGCAAATTCTGGAAATCCCGTTGCAGTGAAGCAGATTCCTGATGATACAGAGGAATTGTTTCTTCAGATTAAAGATTGGGGATTTGAGAAACATAAGACCCTCCTTGCTAGTTTTCTTCTCTATGACGAATGTACCATAATCATTCTACTAATTACAAGCTTGAAGGAAGATGGTTTTACTGTAAATACTGATAGTGGCCAACTAATGATAACTGGAGACGGTGGTTGGAGAAATAAACACCAGATCTCAGAAGCAACTGGACTATCACAGAGAAAAATCTACGACAAGAATGGAATCATTGAACGTCTAGCCAAATTGGGTCTTTTAGAAATAAGGGAAAAAGATGGTTGGGGTCGTCAGACTAATCAATACCGTGCTAACATTTCCCATACATTGGTGAAATCAACATATGCAGCACTACTCCGATCGCATATCTAGATCAAAAATATCTCTCTTCTGTAATATCTGAGAGAAGCTAAGTCGATACTGATGTTTTTGTTTTCCCCACCTAGATTGTGAGGGCCGTTTTTCGATGAATCTCTGTTCAATGAGTTTCTCCATGATGCCACATTCTTTGTAGATCTGCTTTTGCGAAACTCCACTCAGCAGGTGAATATTGTACTTATTTCTCCACCCCAAATCTTCCCTATTGATTCTTTGAACTGTCCTTCTCTGAAGATCTTGGAATACTGCAATGATTAGTGATGTTATGATTGCACGACAGATTCCAGCTGTATCACCATGATTCGTCCCTTGTGATAAACTGACTTGGGGAATTATTTCGGATTCAAGATTGTCTGTTTGCTGAATTTCTGAATACGTCATCTTTTTGACCTGCTTTCGGCTGACTGAAGTTACCTTGCTTGTTCTACAATGGGATTCTTTTCAGGAGGAGGTCCCCCCTCCCAAACTGAATGCCCGGTTCACAAGAACCAAGGAATACTGTATGTGAAAAAAAGTATAGGTCTTTTTCTCCGCAAATTCCGAACTATTATAATGCTTATTTTTAACAAATACGAGTTATGGTTACCAATATGCACTGACAAAGCATGGAGAATACCAATATTTCTTTTCTTATAATTTGAAGCGAATTAGTTATCTTTTTCTAACCCTTCTCCCAATTGAAGGGTATAGTTGATGTACTTGAAGATTGGGCGACGTCAGTATCTAGCACTAGCATTTTTGGCATGTATCTTGTTAGCAATTAGTCAGTCGATTCCAAGTACGCTAACTTCTTTTCCGTACTCTAATACTAACTCCAAACACTCTCAACAAGTGCTATCGAGTCAAGTGATTGAAGAACAGGTGCTCTTGGTAAGTGAGTGGATTGTAGTCGAAGCTGGTGAGGACCTCTTAATCGATAATTCTACAATCGTATTCATTCAAGATGAAATGGCAATCATTGTTCGGGATGGGGGCAATCTTGTTATTCGCGACTCCCTTCTGTACTCCTACCCAAGTTGTTCGTGGTGGATCTCTGCTGAGAGTGGGGCTGAATTATTGATTGAAAGGAGTACACTCACTGGCTCCGGAACTGAAAATCAAGCTGGAATCAATATCTGGTGTGACGATGCAGTGGTTGAAAGTTGTCATCTTTCGGAATTTGGAGGGGACAACATCAATGTTGGTGATTGTAACGGGGTTAGAATTCGGAATAATGTTGTGACTGATAGTGCATGGGAAGGAATCAATTTCGGCCGAGTAACTGATTTGATTATCTCGGGCAATAATGTTTCAGACACAGGATATTGCGGAATTTTTGGAACTGGTTCTGAGGATGTAACTATTACTGGGAACACTATATCTACGACAACTTATGCTGGCGTATGCTTAGATCGTACATCAGCTTCTGTAGTTTCATTCAACAATTTCTCAGAAACTAATCAAAATTCAATTTCTATCGAATATTGTGATAGTATCAATGTGAATGGTAATACTGTTTTCTCAAGCTATGGGTGTGGTGTCCTATCAATTTGGTCCACCAATTTACAAATAATGAACAACGAAATTCACGAAACTGTCTATGATGGAGTCAATCTATTGACCCATAGTGATAATATATCAGTGACTAACAATGAATTTTATGATACGTATTCATGTGCTATCGTTTCCGATTCGTCTACCAATATCTTTGTTTATGGGAATTACATGAAAGATATCCGATTAAACGGATTCGATGGTGTTGGAGATTCTGAGAATTTAACAGCGATATCCAACACAATGATTGATTGTGGCACTGGATTGAACTTCAAAGATGCGGAGAATATTGAAGCTGCTGGGAATTGGATAAATAACTCGATGTATCATGATATCAATGTAGAGAATTGTGGGAATGGGCTCATCTATGCAAACGCGTTTTGCAGTATTGGAATTGATGTAGGTCATGCAAGTATCAATCTCTTTGATTGGGACAACGGTACAGTCGGGAATTATTGGAGAGACTATGAAGGTGATGATGAAGATAACAATGGAATAGGTGATAGTCCCTATGTAGTCAGTTATGGGTATGAGGATAATTATCCATTGGTGGGATTAGATTCAATCAATAACTTTCGCTCTAGCTTCAATATCTCAGCCTATTTTTGGATTCCAGTAGAAAACAATACGAATACTACTACAACGACCATTATCAACACTAATGTCAGTCCAATGGAAACCCTCTTGATTTTCAGCTCTTCAATTCAGATTTTCTGTGTTGGCATTCTACTGATAATCCTCAAGCGTAGATATGCTTCGTAAGTATCAAAGTTATAGTTTCTACAAAGAATAATGGGATTGAAGAATAAAAGAAGGTTTATGCTTTTCTTCCCTAGTTGAATTCAGTGTCTTCTATTTGAATCCATTCGAAGAGAAAAGGAGGGTTCATACTTGCACAAGCAAAAAGTAGTTCTTTCATTTATAGTGTTTATATTGGTTGTATCAGTTCTAAGTGTAAGCAGTTGTCTTGTTACAGAACAAGGCTCTGAAACCACAATAACCGAAACTAAATCAGCCTCAATTGAAAATCTAAGTCCTATTGGTTCATCAAACCATTCAATCAGTGATTCAACGCCCACTAACTTGGCACTCTATTTCGATGGTTCTGATGAAGTAATCATTCCAAGCGATTCATCACTTAATCCTACCACTGCAATTACAGTCATGGCGTGGATAAACGCTGATGATTGGATTGGAAATAGGAGAATCTTGCAGAAGGGAGTTGATGATCAATTTCGCCTTATAGAAGAGGGTAATTTGGAGTTTAGTCTAGCAGGAATTACAGGTGCGGATATTGAAACTCCGCTCCCAACAACTGGAACATGGCATCATATTGCAGGAACATACGATGGTTCAACTATTAGGTTATATGTTGATGGAGTTGAGAAAGCATCGGGTTCTGTAAGTGGTCCAATTCAGACTTCGAGCACTCCTTTGTACATTGGAAACAAGCCATTTAGTTCGTATTCGGGTGATTACTTTAAGGGAATTATTGATGAAGTTAGAATATACAACAGAGCCCTTTTGCACCAAGAAATCAATGACACAATGAACAATGAATTACCTGCAACTTCTGGACTTGTTCTGTATCTATCTTTCGATGTACTGGAAGGTTCTACCTGTCCAGATTTATCTGGTTATGGGAATGACGGGATAAATTATGGTGCCGGGATTGTCACATCATTCGAATGGAGCGAAGTGTATGACTGGGTTGTTGAGGGAACTGCAATCCCCTTCACAATTTCGGGTATTTACGATGTAGATGAAGATGGCAAATTAGAGATATGGGCTAATGACGAAGATACACAGTATATCCGAGTCTATGAGGCAAATGCAACTGATAGCTATGAAGAAATCTGGAACTACTATATTGGTCCCGACGTTAAGTGGTCAAGAGACCAGACTTGGTTCGGCGATACTGATAATGACACCAAGCTTGAGGCAGTGATGAATACCGGGAATTGGCCTGATGTTTGGTATTTAAGAATCTTTGAGTGCACAGGGGACAACTCCTTCACTCAGACTTTCTTTTATGATATTAGTTCACTCAATGATCCACAATGTCCCGCATGCGGAGATGTTGATGGTGATGGATATTTTGAGATATTCATCGGAGCCAATGATTACAATGTAGGATTCTTCGAGAATACTGGTGATAACAGCTACGTGTACAAGGGTACCATCCCCGACTCTAGAACAAAGAAGATTGCCATTGGTGATTTGGATGGTGATAGCTCATTGGATATGATCCTAGGTGGAGAGTACTATGATAGGAAAGTATCACAATGGGAGGCTACTGGTGATGATACATATGCGATCTCATGGGAAACTCCTGGTGATGTGAGTACCTATGGATGTTCAGTGAAAATAATTGACCTAGACTTGGATGGTTTCAATGAGATATGGTGTTCCGGTGCAAACAGCCGGGTCACACGATTGTATAAAACTACTGGAGATAATTCCTTTGTTGACAGGTGGGACTTTACTGATAAGGGAGGAAATGACCCTGGGTATCTCTTTGATGCAGATGGAAATGGGTGGCCTGAGATTGCATGGACCTCTCGATACTCCGGTTCGGGCGATATTAGCAATCAGGAGATTTTTATTTACGAAGCAACAGGGGATAACAGCTACCAGATGAAATGGCAGTCTGGATTACTCTCTGGAGAAGAGGGACCCGTCTACATGGGGGATTTCGATAATGATGGATTTTCAGAGATGCTCTACCATAGAAATAGCGGAATAGTTCTAGAGTGTACTATTGATTTAGCCAGTTGGCCAAATCTACAGGTGACTCGTGAACCTCTTGCACCTTCTCCAGATGATGTAGTAAATGTGACAATATCCGTAAATTCAATCTCAGGGATAAATCAGTCAATACTCTCGTATTCATATGATGGTGGAGGTTTCACAAACTTCTCAATGAGTAATACAACAGGTTGCTGGGTTGGAGAAATTCCTGCCTTTCCAACATATACCGAGGTTCAATACAAGGTCTATGTACAGAACGGACTATGGGAATGGACAACATCTTCACTCTATTCATACAACGTTACTGATACTGAAGGACCACTCATATCGACCGCTAGAAATCCCCTCATGCCTATACATACTGATGCCGTGATTATCAACGCGACAGTTATCGATGCAAGCACCATAGAACAGGTTCTATTGTCATATTCCAATGACAACCAGGAAACATGGACAGAGGTTTCCATGAGTCAGGTAGGCAATAATTGGATAGAATATATTCCATTATTCTCAGGAGGGACAAACGTATCCTATTACGTAAGGGCGGAGGATAGTGAGGGCAACTGGGGTACCTCTGATGTGGCCAACTATACAGTTGATGACATTCAGGGGCCCTCCATTATCATATCGAGAAATATGCTGACTCCTTGCATAGGTGATTCTGTTGAAGTGACTGTAGTAGTCTACGACACTAGTATGGTTGATACAGTTTGGCTCTTCGTTCGAATGAATAATGGTTCTTGGAATAGTTATTGGATGAACAAGGTAGGGTATCTCTACTCTGCATTCATTCTAGGACAGGACTTTGGAACTTTTGTCGAGTATAGAGTGCAAGCAAACGATACCGTTGGAAATTGGGGTGTATCGCAGATCGAGGCATACACTGTGATAGATTGTATTGGTCCAATTATCTCACTGCAAACTGAGCTTTCAACCCAAGGGCAGAATGTTGTAGTACCGATAGAAGTAGGTGTTGCTGATCCAGGCGGAGTGAACCAAGTTCTACTATGTTATTCCTTGAACTCTGAATCCACATTCACAAATATCTCGATGGGTAATGTATCGGGAACATGGTCTGCATCAATCCCGATGGGACTCGTTGGCGAGTCAGTCTACTTCTCAATCTACGCCGAAGATCAATCAGGAAATTGGGAAATTTCTCAGTTGTATTCTTATGAGATAATTGATGTACTCGCGCCAAATGTTCTGATTTCAGTTACTTCTGATAGTTCAAATGAAACTAAAACTTTGAAAGTTGAAGTAGAAGTCACTGATGACAGTGAGATTCTGAGCGTGCTCATGCGATTCACTATAGATGATTGGGGAAATGAGAGTGAATTGGTTCTCGACTTCCAAGATGGAGTTTGGTCAATAACAATAGGATTTGTTGATTCTGCGATAACTCTACAATATAGAATCGTGGTTGAGGATACAGCGCACAATATCTATGAAAGTGCAATTATGTTCTATACCATAGTATATACTCCCTATCAAGCACCACCTCTGGACGTTGTTCTTGTAATAGCTACTTCCGGTGGGATTGGTATTACTGCAATTCTCATCATATTGTATCTAAGAAGAAGAACGGGTTGATAGCAAAAGGAAGGAACCTCTCTTATTCCTAGGTGGACTCCTTTATGCAACAGGAAGTAGAAGTTTGGATTAAGTGTGGCTCTGGTCCAGTGAGTAGCCCCAATTTTGTTCTGTCCAAGATTGTTGCCAATCATTAAAAAAATACTCGTTCATGCTAATTCTTCAAATACGATTATCACTCTCGAACAAACTATAAGCATCAGTTCAAAACAACCAGAAAATCCTAAATGATTTGTTGACAGGATATTTCATTGTTGTAACCATTAATGAAGGGTGTGAATTCGTGGGCAGAGAAACTTCATCTGATCTATTTGTAACAATCTATTTGCCAACTAAGCGGGGTATTGAAAAAGAAATAATTGACATTGATGTAACTGAATTAAAGATCAATATCGATAGAGTCAAAGGTTTGGACCTTTCGGCGCTAACGCAATGCAAAAAAATCGAGTCACTTGAATTAAGTGGGTATAAAAATACCTGTAAAAACTGGCCAGACTCATTTCTAGTTCATATCTCACACATGTGTGGTCTTAAATCTCTCACAATAAAAGGAATGGAGGGTCTAGAGAACCTTAATCTAGGTCCATTGAAGGAACTGGAAAAACTCGAAGTTCTGAAGATAGTGCACTGTGGTGAACTTAGAAGAATTGATCTTTCACCATTAGCTAAGTTGACGAAAATTAATGAAATTGAAATCACCACGAATTTATTTCTTGAGGAACTTGACCTAAGTCCCCTCGCATCTTTGTCCAACTTAGCGAAATTAGTGATTTCAACAAACCCATTGCCAAAGATAGACTTTGGACCATTGCGTCATTGTTTAATGTTGAAATATCTAGATATCTCCTCTAACCGCACAGGAACTCTTGATCTTTCAAATATTGCTAGAATTCCAAATCTAGAAACTCTTGATGTCAGTGGTGGCACAAATCGTCTGCAACTTGATTTGAGTCCACTTGCAGAATGCAGCAATCTCCGAAAAATAACAATAAGACCCGCTGGAAATGACGCTTTGGATATCGAACCTCTAAGCAGATGTTCTGTTTTAGAAGAGATTCATATTGCAGAAGGTGCGTGGTGGTTCTCACAATATTATTCCGATGATCTAAATGAATTAGATCTAAGCGCACTCTCGAAATTGAAGAGCCTCAAGAAACTACATGTGTGGCTTTCGGGGGGTACATACAGTGTTATTTTGCCTGAGAATAAATCAGTAGAATCTGTTCATTTAGGTATTGGAAGTGCTAAATCTCTTAGCCTAAATGCATTAGGAGCATGCACAAATCTGAGGGAATTCATTCTAAGTCATTCAGAGATAGAACATATCAATTTAGAACCACTATCGAACTGCTACAATCTACAAAAAATATCCATAGAAATCAATCCTAAGACTGTTAGTCTTACAGCTCCACATCCACCTAATCTTCAAGAATTTGTGATTGGTACACGAAGAGATTCTGTAATCTCTGGTGAGCAGTTTAATCTGAGTGGACTGTCAGAATGTAAACAAATGCGAGTATTCAAAATGGTAGGGGAGAAATCGCAGGCATTTCCTACCGAGTTCTTGAGTAAAATGAGGTTTCTTGAACTTCTGTCAATGCAAATAGAGGGTCCAGTTAATTTGGAGCACATATCACAATGTGAGAGTCTGCATACTTTGAAATTGTCAGTGACATCATCCGGAAAATTGGATGTTGCTCCATTAGAAGATTGTCGCGAGCTAATTCAGTTTGAGTTGGAGGATGATGAGCTCACAGAGATTGATCTTACACCGTTTTCAAAAATGCACAAACTTGAGGAAATTTCACTGTATTCGAGAACATTACTGAAGGTTAAACTAGCACAAAATCCATCCCTCAAACATATTGTTGTTTCTAGAAGCCGAATCAAGTCTATTGACTTGGAACCCCTATCAGCCTGTACAAATTTAGAAACAATTTCTCTTTCAAGTAAATTAGAAGAGATTGATTTGCATCCTCTTTGCAATTTAGGTTCTCTCAAAGAAATTGATCTCTCAAACAACGAGCTAACAGAGATTAGTCTACCTCAGATGACTGCAGGTTCTAATCTCCGTAATATCAATCTCAATCACAACCAGCTAACACATCTTAATCTCAATCCTCTAAGAAATTGTATCTATATTGAAAATCTCGATCTTGGTTGGAATCCAATTGCCGAGATTGAAACAGAAAATCTTCCTTGCTTGAAAAATTTATCAAGTCTCAATCTGCAGAGGACAGAGTTGAAAAGGATTGACCTTACATTCATTCGTGGAGCACAACTAACAGATATTGAGATCCGTGGAGACCACCTTAGTTCTCTGGATTTATCACCTCTTTCTGAATGTATTAGATTGAAGCAAGTACAAATATTCTCCAAAAGGCTGAAAAAACTGGATTTGAAACCCTTATCATTCTGTCCATCATTATACTATCTCAGGATTGAAGGAAGTAAGTCACTAAGATCATTGAGTTTAACCCCACTTCGTAAGTGCAGTAATCTAAAATATCTATATCTCAGTAACAACGGAATTAGACATCTGAACCTCAAACCCCTTGCGAATCTTGAAAAACTGAGAGATCTTCATCTGGACAACAATAATTTTTCAACAATAAATCTTGAACCTCTCGCTACATGTAAAAGGCTCAGAGAGTTGCGGCTTAATTCATCCAAACTCAAATCATTTGTTTATGACCCACTCTTCTTTCTTCAAGATTTCGTTGCTGGTGAATTTCCGAAGGAAGGTTGCATTGATCCTCTTTATCAATATTGGAATAGAAAATGGAATAGATGGTCAAAATCATTCAAACAGAAGGAAGAATCTACACTTCTTAGAGAATATGGTCAGCGACTTTCCTGGACCCACTTTGCACGAACGATTGACGACATCTTGGAGGGACTTTCAGAAGGAGATAGATTCAGAGAATCATACTGGATCCTGAAACTCTTTAATTTGAGTGAATTCTGGGGATACGCTGGTTCACTCGTTGATCTATTCGAACGTATTGAGCCTCATGCTGAATTTGAAGACGCAAGGGTCCAATTGGAGGATCTGCTTATTGATGGGCTCCTGACGCAAATTGAGAATAAGGGACCTACTATCTTTTTAGATGTAGAAAATCTTGCATTGAATGCAAAGATTGCTTACAGTTTAAAGAAGATTCTAACTCGCCGACAAGAGGAAGTGGAGGAAACAGTTGTCCCTATTGTAAAGAATACAGCATACATTCGACATCTTTGGGTAACGGAGTATGGGTTCAGAGTTCTTTCAGCAGTAGGATTAGAGAACACAACTGACCTTGCAGGTCTTGAGGAAATTAGAAAGCAGTTCAAGACTCTGGGTGTAGAACTAAATACTAAAGTCAAGAAATCATCGAGTGGGCGCTATGCTATCAAATTATCTCCAGAGATGCGAGAGTTTATCGCTGAAATAAGTAGGGGTTATCGAGATCTTAGTTTTCTAAATTGATTGTTGATGTATTCTAATTTACGTTGACCAATAGGGAGCGGTAGTTTGATTTCAATAGAATATGTGAAGTGGCTCTGGTCCAGTGAGTAGCCCCAATTTTGTTCTGCTCGATTCAGTTGCCCGATTTAGTGATTCTATAAATTCTGTTAAAATCAACGAGAGTATGATTCTTATGGAATTGAGTGATTATACTTAATGGATTACGATGGAGAGGGCTACTGGTTATATGTTCCTCCTTGGGGTTCTACTTCTTGGTAGTGTGTTTCTTATCGCAGACGTCCCTAGTACATTTGCTCCCTCTAGGAGTGAAATAGAGATTGTCCTTAGATCAGAATACAATGATGTTTCCACAGATATGACTGTAGATAGTCAAGGGAATGTCATTGTAGTGGGAGGAAAAATGGAGGGCAGCGAAACCTCGACTGCAAGATTCCATATGGTGAAAGTTTCTTCTTCCGGAGAGGAGATTTGGACAAAGACATGGAATAACTCACTCTACAATATGCTTGTGAGTGTGGAAGTAGACTCCCTCGACAACATTTTCATCGCCGGAGTTGAAGGCTTTAACCAAGAAAATACGACTGGACTTGTAATGAAGCTCAATCCAGACGGAGTTATTGAGTGGACTGTTGAGTATGCAGGACTAGCCTATGAATGGTATAACTGGCCTCAAGTAAATTACTTCTTTGGTTTGGAAATCGATTCAATTAATGATACCTTCTATGTCGTTGGTAGTCTCAAAGACGGATGTCACAGGACTCTCATTGCTAATCTAGATTCTTCTGGTTCTGAGTTATGGCGAACAGAGTGGGAAGGTCCTTCTGACTGGAACGGGACTGATGTAGGAGCGTTCTGGTTGAGTTCTCAGGAGGGATTAGTGGTAAGATGCAATATCTATGGAGGTGACAATCCACGTAACCCATACATCGGTTCTTGTATATCATCTTTCGCACTGAATGGAACGCTCATGTGGAATCGTACGATAAACAATTTCTTTTGGACAGGGATTGAATCAGGAATTAATGAGTTCATTACAGCGACATACTCATGGAGAGGCTACAACCAAGTCACTCGTTATACATATGATCTTGAAGAGATCAGCAATTTTGAACTCATTGTAGGAGAGTATTATTCCATATCGATTGGTGGTTTCGATTCCAATAAAACAGGGAGCATACTTGGCTATGGAACAGTAACAAGCTTACTAGCTGGTAGTTCTGTCAAAAGGGAATTTTCCGCTTTGTTCCAAGGCCCCCAGCCTCCTCAGACCTTGGTGTTCAGCTGTTCTACTTCTGGTGAGTTGCAGTGGTACGACTTTCTGGTTCTAGGGCGCATGTCAGAGCCATGCGGTCTTCGATTTGACTCTAATAATAGATTGATCATAGCAGGTCACACTAGCGAGGGGTCCTTCTATGAGAACGACATCTATGTTGTCTTTGGCTTCAGTCAGACTCCGTTCCCCCTCCCCTATCAGAATCTCTTAGTTGGGTTCTTTCCCTTGTTCAATATTATCATTGTCGCTCTAATCAGAGAATTTGAGACTCTATATACCAAAGGAAAATCAATCTTGGGTTTTCGTAGCCCGAATTGGAGTTCCAGGAAGGTTGTCAAGCGACTACTTCAAGCTCAAACAATACTTCTCTTCTTTTTATTCACTTTTCTCATAGGCTCAGGAGGTGGGGGTGGTCCTCCTGCACCAATAGTATATTTACCACAATGGGTGTCGCTGTTTCTAATGAGTTTACCATTTGGAATCATAACATTGGGACTCCTCTTCCTTAGAGCTAGGTCAAGAGAAACGAACCATGAAGGTGATTTGGATATACATTCCGAAATCGAAGAAATGGATTCAATGTAATTATGACTGAGTAGTGTGGCTCTGGTCCAGTGAGTAGCCCCAATTTTGTTCTGTCCGAGTCTATTGCCTGATGAAAATAAAATAGTGGCCTTGGTCCAAAGAGTAGCCCCGATTCTGTTCCACTTCATTTCGTTACCAAATTGAAGCTTTGCAACATCTAACTACGCTCGCTACCCTACATCTCGGACCGACGCTTCAACGATGTATTCTTGCGATTGCTCAACAGTGATGGGCCGTTTCAACCGGTCCGAACTGATCCTCAGCAGAATCGAGTCTGCATCATAGTCTAACCCAGTCAGGGGGTGTCGTTTCTGTTCCCAGAGCGAGGCTCTCGCCTCCTTCCTTTCGTAGGACTGTTGTCGGTGTGAGTCAGGAGTTTCCTCAGCAGTCACAAGTGACTACCGTCAGTTGCGCTTTTGCTCCAAGGCCTACCTCAATCTGTATTTTTCATTATAAAAGGAATAAGGTTGAAACGTCATTGGCGGATAGTTGAAATTGCTAATGACAATCAAACCAACAGATTCACATTCCTATCAAGTCTTTCATTATTGATATGTAGTCGGGAGTTTCCTCAGAACCTAAATCTTACATTATGGTGAGTGAACCTCAACTGTAAGAAATTTCTATGTTCCACCCTTCTCTTGCCAGTGTCACCACCTCTTCGTAATTCCGAGGAATAACAAAAATTAGCAAGAGCTTTGTCAGCTATCATCGGGATGGGATCCCTCCTGAAGACCTGGCTTCTTTCTCCTGTATTACTGCTGGAACATCACTTCCAGCAACAGAGAGCGTTTCCACAGTTCTTACCACGGCGGGGTCATTATCACTCTCACTAGCCTCATCGCTGAAACTAGCAAGGTCCGACTGGACAAAGTGAACAGCCGCGGACTCTCCAGAACCTGATGTCGATTCTTTCTCAGAGAGTAAGGACTTCCCTTTGGAAGAAGGCTTCTTCCTTCGGGCTTTCAGTGGCGCACGTCGGGCCTTATCTAAGGTCCTAGTCCACAAACCTAGTCCTCTCACAGAGTGTAGTGACTTTGTGAGCATAAGCATGCGTGCAGCAATATTGATACTACCATTTCGGTCAGCGTTGAGCTGGAGTCCACAGGATGGACAATGGAAGTAGTTCTGCTTGGGTCTAGTTCCCTTGCATCCACATTTCCAACACATGATAGAGGTCCATCCTTCAGGAACTGCTCTGAATCGAGCATCCTTTCCATCGACCTTCCAACCCTGCTGAGCAAGTCCGTGTTTCAAACTATTTGTAATCCGAGCAAAGGCCCAAGAATGTATCATTCCTCTGAACCTTCGCCCTCGGTAGTTTCCACGCTTCGCACGCACTCGTATATTTTTCAGGCGACCAATGGCAACATAGAGTGTGTATTTCTTGGATAGTTCGGAGATGTAATCTAGAAGTTGTCTTACAAGGACACGGTCATACTCCTTGGCAACATTCTCTCGCTTGGATTGTAATTGACGGAGTTTCTCAGCAATCCTATCAGATGGTAAATTGTGGTTTCTTCGAGTATTCATCTCTCTCTGTAAATCTGCGACAAATCTATCATACTTCTTGATAGCTTCGACCTTCTCTCTCTGAACAAAATACCTAGCTTCTCTTGTCTTCTCAGGAGTGAGTAGATTTGAGCAAGCAGCCTTCTCGATACCCAAGTCAATTCCAAGAATAGCAACAGGAAGAGTTTCTTCTAGAGAATCATCAATAGGAATCCTAACAGCAATGGTCACCCACCATTTTCTTCCCCTATCTGTGAAGAGCTGGATAGCTTTCACTTCACCCCTTCTGATTTGATTCAGATGGAATGGTGATATCTTGAGAGGAATGACCAATCTATCATGGATTTTTCGTCCTTCTCGAGCTGAATCCAGAGCGTCCCTGATATCAAGCCACCATCGAGAAACAGAAGTTTCTTTTTCAATCAACTTGAATCTCTGAGAGAATACCCATCTAGGAATCCGTCTACTATTTGTAATTGTAGTAGGACGTGAGGCATTCCATCCGCTCTTCTCTCTTAACGCTAGATAACTTTCATAGAGAGATACAGCTGTCTGTCTGCATTCTGCAAGTTCATTCTGCGACATTCTTCGATACTGCAATTTGAGATCATGAGGTACTGCACATCTTTGACTGTATCCAGGTTTTACCTTGATAGCAGTCAGCGTGAGTTTGTCTAGATTTCCGTCATGGGTTTTATTTTTCTTTTTACCTGTCAACAACTCGTTTTCGTGTTGTTCAATTATTCCAAGAAATGAACGAATAGCTCTTGTATCTCTCCCAACAATCTGTCTCAAACGCTGTTGAGACCTATCTGTCATAGATTCCCAGTTTATCGGGACCTTGACACTGATTGTTGTTCCTCGGGACCGCGCCATCGCATTCGCCTACGCATTTAAAGTTCTGACCCGTTTCTAACGAGTCGAGTTCACTCCCATCCTTGTTGCCAAGAATGAATATGTACTCGTACAATTACTCATAATAGACGCATTTAAAGTTATTATGAAAATAAGTTATGATAGTATATTTTTAAAAAATAAGTGTTTATAGACCTTTATTTTTGATTTAGAGTTTTCCAATATAAAATGATAAACATATAAATAATAATACAAATTGATAGGTGAGGAGTCCCATTTGGGTCGAAAGATTCAGGAATTCAAACCAAATGCAGTCTTAGCTACTGCAATCTATTCTGGACTCTCAGCCCTCGTGTGGTTGGCAAGGAAACGTAAGAACAAACAGACAGACGCAATCTATGAGAAGATGAGTGATACATGGGAAACTGTATACGAGAGTAGACAGGTCGATCGAGCTAGTGGTTCTCATGATTTTTCTTCAGTTCAGAAAATTGAATCACCTCTAAGAAAACTGAACTTCCGAATGCTATGGGAGAGTACGAAACGTTATGGAAACAGAGAGAGAAAGCGAGTATATAGTTGGAAAGAGGGTACTATTGGAGAGCTCAATAATCTGTTAAATTTCGCAGGAGCAACCTTGCGAGATATTGTGGTTCCACTATATCCATTTCCAACTCCACAACTCTACGAAATAAGGAAATTTCCTGATGGAACTGAACAAGTAATTCCAAAAGATGTAGCTGATAAAGTACCAGCAGCAAAGGGAGTCAAGACCCACCTGAGAGCAGGATATCGCGGTAACTCAAAGCACCCTCAAGTACTACTTACACATCCAACATTACCTGCTATGGACTTTGGAGATATGATTCGAGCTCACCTGATAGAACTCTGTCGACAATGTTTCATTCATTGGGTACCTAGAACTGAAGCTCATCGATATATTCGACTACTGATCCACAGGTTGATTCCATTCCTCGATTGGGTCTATACACGAGGAAAGACGGGTCGTAAGAATTTCTCTCCTGATGCAGATAAAGAACTCAGAAAGATTGTACTTGAAATCCGGAGCAATTACAGTAAGCACATTGGGACCCGAACAAGGATTAGTAAAAAGATGGAAGATGTTCCTCAGACATTTAATATTAAAATTCTCAAGGAGCGAGTTAAATTCCTACAAGATACCACAGACAATCCACACATCAAGAAGAAGTGTAAGACGATACTCCAACACATCAAGATGAAGATTGTCACCCAAAGAGAGATTGAAACATTCATAGAGGAAATCATGAAGAAGGTCCAGCAAGAGGGGAATAATTGGCACAGTGTGTTACTCTCTGGATATCCGCAACCTCGTTCACTCAAAGAGGTCATCTTTGCTGGGGATCATTTCTTGAGAACTCCATCCGGGATTCAATACCTTGCAGAAGTTCCGGTGACTGGGCCACGAGGGGCTGGAAAGATAGACCTTGTTCTCTTTGCTCGCATCCAGCGACAAGACCGATACATCTGGGCTCCTATTATGATACTTGAAGTAAAGACAAAGGCAGGATTCAATTTCAATCTGTTTGGAAAGCGACCTCGTACGAAGAAACCAAAGGTCTTTGTTCCAGTCTTGAACTCCTGGAAAGAACCTCTTAGGAGATCTGAATGGACGAAGACGCTGGTTTCAGTACCACCAAAGACCCATACTGACCAACTCGATATCTACGAAAGAAATCTGCTTTCAGAATATCACGCTCTCATAGGTGAAACTATTGGTTTCAAAAACATCTGGAAAGGCGTAGTGACCCTTGATGTATCTCAGGAATATGAAACAGTAAAAGAAGTGTTTGACAATCTCATCTATGATTTGGCTGATAGATTGGCAAAGGGAGAATTCAAGGGACAATGGAAGACCCTTACACTCAAAGACAAAGCACCTGATGAATCAGGTCCGCGAGTTGCTATCACCATGACCCCTGCACAGGGACCAGCAAATATTCTGAAGGGGATTAGTCCTCTCAAGACTATTCTATTTGAGAATCCCTTCAAGGATAGAGTAGAAGATGGCATCTTCTTCACTCAGTATGTTTCATTATCATCTCCAACATCATCAGGCAAGACTGCTGCATGGCTATCAAAGAACTGGTATCTCTTGAATCATCTAGCAGAGTTGGAACAAGTTTCGTCATCAGATGCAGCTCTGATTTGGCTAGATTTGATTGGCGACTTTCCTACGAAGGATCTTATTGACAAACGTTTCAGACTTGAGGAACTTAGGAAGATGAGGTTGATAAAGAACTCAGAATACAAACGCCTCAGAGGTCTTCGGGAACGAATCACATTTGTCAGTGTTCGAGAAGAAATAGACACATTTCTCGTTGATGGAAAGTCTTCAGGAATCGAGAAGGTCAGTTCAACAATTACTTCAGCTTTCAACACCCAAGCAGGAAATCGAATTGTAATTGTAGATGGATGGTCTGATCTTGATGGCATGACTTCTACAACTCGTAGAAACAATCTGAAGGTGCTTGAACTGTCATTATTGCAGACGCTCAAAGGTCAAGTGAATGAGGTGATCTGGACTGATACCGGGGTCGAGCTTCCGCAAGTATGTGAGATATACCAGCGAAATTGTGCAAATCCACTGTACTATACTTCTCCTAGAAAGCAGGTGATTGATGAGATTCTCTGGAATGTTCCTACAGCTCCACGAAAATTGGGTTGGCAAACACCACAGTATGAAGACAGTCGTGTGATAATCCAAGATCTTCCAACTGAACAAGACCCATGGACTACTGTCATCTATGTACCCTTTCTCAAGGGATTGGGTCGAAAGTTCAGCAAAGCATCAGTCAGGAGCCCAATAGTCAATATTGAGAGTTATTCTGGGAATTTGAACCAGGAAAAGAACATGTATGGAAGAAGTTTTCGAAGTTCATCCATACAGGTTCGTTCTGATGCAATTGATAGAGCCTCTATTGATGTAGTGACAGACCATGCAATTAGACTTATTCCGAGTCTCCTTAGACCAAGACGAGGACAACAACCTAATCCCGTAAACAAAAGTAGGATAGAATGGACAACAACCTATCAAGATGTTGACATTAGAAGTTTTCAGCCAAGTCTCTCAAGTAGACTTCATCTTGATGTGACCAAAGAACCACCGCATCCGAATAGAATTGGAAGGGACCACAAGGGAATCTATTCTAAAGCGGAAGGTATCACACGAGGATGGATTCACAAGACACCTGCAGAAGAAGATGAGGATGAGCCAGTAGTGACATCTCGAAGGTCACCTCATGCCTATACACGCGTTCGCTCAGATATTGATACTCTGGAAACCAGAAGAAGAGAGATACAAAGAATGTCAAGCGCGGCAAAGTATCTAGCTCGCACCTCACCCCACTATGATTCACTCTTTAGTGAGATTGTATCAATCTGTGATTATGATAGAGATACAGCAGTTGATGAAGACTATTTACTTTCCATTCTCCAGAAGATTAAGGATGTGATTCTACAAAAGAACGAACCCAGACAACTCTGGGAACTTCTCTTGACTACTCGTTTGTATGGTGCAGACCTCCTAAACACTGAGAATCAACGGATTCTCCGGCTGGCACAGATACATAATCCTGAACTCCTTGAACTGTATGGAATGAACCTTTTTCTCGCCATAGCATCAATCACTGATAGGGTTCTAAAGAAGGTAGAACCATCTATCTGCAGATCATTGTGGGCTGCTGTTACTAGATGGCAATTCTATCAGATGGGTTTTGGAAAAGAAGATGATACCTTTGAGCAACGATATGATTTTCAGACAATTCATGCCAACCTTGTCTGGAGGGCAAGACAGATGAAAGAAACGATACCCCCAACTAAATCTACATTCCCAGTACAATTCGGACACCTTCTTGTACGAGATGGAGGTGACAATGGACAGAGCTGGCTTCTGTTCCCTTCCTTCAAGAGTACAATGTGCGGTGTCTTTTTGGAGCAGCAGTGGAGTCCGTATCTTCGACAGGGTTGGTATCGCGGTGTCATTGATCCTGAACGGGTTAAGGAAGAAGCAGAAAATGCTCTTTCCAGGGATGGATGGGACGAGTATTCGATTGCAATAGTAGATGTGAAGACGCAACGAGTGCTGTTTGTGAAAACTGAGATTGGGGATAGTGAAGAATGGAATCTGGTCGGAGCAGTTGAATATGGAAATCCTCCGAAGAATCAAAATCAACCGGTACGATGGCTAAGACTATTACAGCTGCACCCTGAATCGTTACTTGCACTCCATGGGTTCACTCCTGGTTCACCTCCCTCCGATATCCAAGCACAGTGTGACAAAGTGCTGAAAGAGGCGAGTGAGTGGACGGGTGTTGTACGAGATGTCACATGTTTGCTGACTATTGATATTGAGAAGAGAGTCTACAAGATAGGTCTCCTTGAGGGCTCTACAGCTATCGCACAAAAAGAAACGACCTCAACTGATGATGTCATCAGTTTTCTCAGGTTTCCTCTGAAAAAAGGAGAGTACTTCTCCACTCCAGATGGGACATATCTCAGATGGAATCCTATGAAAGATATTGTATATGATGATGTTGCAACCGAAGGGGTGGATGGAAAACTCGACCCTTATAGTCTTTCGATATTCAAACCTCTAATTCATCGTTCTTCATTCTTTCCTGATAGCTATACACTACCAGCAACATGTGAAGAGTTCCTGCGGACAAAGAAAGGTAATGACATCACGTTACGAATTATTGTTGATGAACAAAAGAAAAACAAACGTACCAAGAAGTATCTCAAGGTCCGGCTTGAAGGGGTGAAGAAGAGTGGTCTGGTTCGTTTTGAGAATGAGGATATGGGAATCTTTGATGTAGCATTGCTAACGGAATGTGATCAGCTGGTAGATATGGAATTAGGTAAGCGACACAATGTTTCGATAAACGTTGAATCTATTGTACCTCTTCGATTGGTGCACCTTCTCTCAGAGTATCCAAAACTCCAGAGCATTATAATGAGTCATATCAGGGATTTACAACTAGCAGAAGCTGACGAGTATGAAGAAGGGGCCGAAGTGGACCAAGAGTATGTAGAACCTGAAGATGATTATCATGATTATGAAGAAGGTTTGGACGAAGAGCCTGAATATATTGAACCCGATTATGATGGTTAATAGATACATACCAAGCTGAAGTTTTGTCCAAAATTAATTGAGCACTTTACAAAGAGTTTCCTCAGCTCTCAACCCGAAGGCTGAGTACCGTCAGTCGCGCTTCTGCTCCAGAGCCACAGAATTGTCTAGAAAATTAGTGATAAAAAGTTGGTTAATGGGAAGTTATACTTCTTTTGAGCGTTTTTTCCAGAGTTGTGGATATCTACCTCGAATCATTAGAACTCGTTCACTGTTAGCGATAATTCCGCTCTTTGCTTTGGCTATTCGCTCACTACTCTCAGTTGCTCGAGCAAGGGCAATAACCTCATCCTTCAATGTCTTGATGGTAATCATATCATCCTTCTTGATTCCTGTACTTAGTTGAACAACTCCAGTTGCTGCGAGATTTGCACCGTGGCAGATTGCATCCACTGCAGAGTCTCGGACCTTGATGTATGGGAGATGACCAACACCAAATTCAACTGGTTGAAGGTATCTTCGCAGCAATTTTTCATCTCCATCCTCTTTCCAGAAGATGAATGCATCCTTAAGATCGTAGAGAGAGCAAAGATGCTTGTCTTCTCGGAAATTGCCGACTCGAGTTCTACGAAGCTCTCTCATGTGCCCGCCTACACCAAGAGCTTCACCAATATCAAAACAGAGTTTTCGAATGTAAGTACCAGCTTGACTGCCTACACGAAATACAACTAATCTGCCCTTGATTTCTATTATTTTGTTGTAATAGACTTCGCGAACCCGCAGAACTCTTTTCACAGAAGAACGGAGGGGAGGTTTCTGGTAGAGCTTGCCAACAAAATCGTTGACCACACTGCGGATATCACCTTCATCTGCTGTATCATGAAGTTCGAGTATACAGACGTATTCCTTTCCTGCATGAAGAAGTGCCTGCATTGCCTTTGTGGCATTTCCTACTCCAGTAGGTAGGACTCCAGTAACTCCAGGGTCCAGTGTTCCACCATGACCTACTCTTTCTACATTCAATATCTTTCTGACCCAAGTTGCTACTTCATGGCTGGTGGGGCCTGCAGGTTTGTCCAGTGCAATTACACCATTTTCAAGAAGATATTCAATTGGTAAATTATCCAAGGATGAAAATCCGTATTCAGGATTCGTTGAACTTGATGCTTTTGCAATCAGTTCACGAGGTTGGTCTGCTGGCAGTATACCTCCCATTGACAGACTCTCCTAATACGGAATGATTCATCTAAAGTTGAATGCGGATCTTCTCTCGGAACTTCTCGGTAAGGCCAGCGTCAGCAATTGCTTTCTCAACAGCTGCATCATCTGCACCTTCAGATATCTCAAGAGTAGTTTCCAAGGGTTCCAGATGTCTGATATTACAAAGACGACGTCTGACTCCGCTGATATTCTTTGGACCAGTAACAGTTACATAATTGGTCTCGTTCTGCTCAACAACAATACAGTGGCTTCCTGCTTCGCGGCCAACCACTTTAACGCAAATTCTACCTGTTTCGTACAATGTCATGTTAATACACCTCGCCGGGTCCAAAGTCTACAATCGAGTCACCTCGAAGTATCATCCCTATAGACTGGGAGAATTACGTCTTTTGAAGTTGATAGCAATATGAGCCTTCCGCTAGAGCGAGATGGGCTTAGTTCTATTTCTCTTTAAAGAAGGTCGCGATGGCTTTTGAGAGAATATCGGTCACGCCTTCGAGATCGTACTTTCCTGTGTTCAAAATTAAATCGTAGATTGAGAGGTCTGAGATGTCTACCTTGTAATATTCAAAGTACCTTGCCTTTTCGCTACCCTCTCGTGCAATGGTTTCACGTTTAGCAAATTCGAAATCAGTGCCATCACGTGATGCAATTCGTTTTATGCGAACCTCAACAGGTGCTATCAATAGGATATTGAAATCTGAATGTTCACCTGCCATCCAAGCAGCTAATTGACCATCAATGATACAATTGCCTTTCTTCGCTGCATCCTTCTGAGTGTCATCAATCAATTTGTCAATGTCCAAGTCGCCTTCTGCTATTCGACTAAATTCCTCGAGGGACATACCTCGTTCTTCAGCCAATTCTCTAAAAATAACACCAGCAGAAACCCTTCTCAAACCAAATTTCTGGGCTATTGAATCCGAAACCGAACTCTTCCCAGTCCCGTGAAGTCCGCCAATTGTAATGACTCGCTTCATTGTCCTGCCCTACTCTCTGGCTTTGCTGATAATTCCACGACGTAAAGCTATCGAAGATAATACTCCACCATATGGTCGATTAGGACGTTTGGATGACTTACTGGATTTCCTGCTGCGTCGGTACATTGATTCTTTAGGCAGCTGTAATTGAGCTCCAGTAACAGGACATTTTCCACCGCTCTTGTACATTTTATTCCTGTGTACTACTCGTCTACCGCCAGGAGTTCTGACGACGCGATTTGCTCTTCCTCTGGTAAGTTGACCTGGTCGTGGCATTTTCCAAACACCCTTGTTATCTTGGCACCGTTCATTGTTAATTGGACCTTCTTGAACACCAGAGTGTTGTCCACCCAGGAAACGGCACTGGGTTAAACTCTGCAAAGTTAGTTTGGGACCAGGTCAACTTCAAGATATTATTCGTGACCTGAGTATTTATTCACCTGTCTAACTTTGTTCAAGTTTCCTCTAACTGATACCTGCGCCTAATTGGTCGCTTTTAAGCAAAGCGGTGGGACTGTTCATCCGCATTTATGTCTGAGGAGTCATTACTTGAGTGCCCATAATCCTTTGGAGGATACTAGACATTCCCAAACCAACTAAGAAATAAAAGCCCCAGTATGTCATCCCGAATCCTGCGACGGTTGCAGTTCCAAGCATTCCGTCTAGAAATGGCAATACGCTTTGAATATTGAAGGGAAGAACCGCAACGAGCATATCTCCTCCAGTAGCAGGCCATGAATAGAATCCCCTGAGGACGGTGAATATTAACATAAATGGAATCAAGAAGATCAATGATGGTTTGCATCGATTGGTCATTGATTCCCGTTGAATTCTATCGATGTATGCTTTCCGTCTCTTTACTTTCTTCATCAGTTTCTCGTTCCCAGTACGCTTAGCTTCTTTGTCCATTTCTTGATGCTGCTTAATTTCAGCCTGGTAACGAGTCAGCCTACGCATATCTGTGAACCGACGCATTGCTAAATTACTCATCGTGGATACCGAGAGTGAAACAAACATGATGAAGAGTGCAGAATATGGAGGATATTGTACACCCGCAAATACAACTGCAAACCAAGCCATGAAGTCACCTAAGAGATCTTGCATACAGATTCTACTCCATCAGTGTACCTGCTAGTTCCTTAGCCGCCTCTTCAACTTTGCCTTCTCGATTCATAATCCTTCGGACAGTAGAACCGGTAAGGGTTCCAACAGAAACAGCTGCGGCTCGACACATTTCTTGGTGAATTTGTATATCAGTGACTGCCTGTGCATCACGTGCTCGGGTTTCGTCACTAGTACGTCTACCAGCAATCTTCTCTGAGTCAGCCTCTACAAGAACAACTGTCTTGGGCTGAATTGCTCGTACAACCCATTCTGGAAGTCCGATTAGGTATCCATTATTTGTTTGGATGAGTGTGTGTGTATCTACAATGACCTTTGCTGACTTTGATTTCTCAGCAATTGCTTCACCAGCTAGTTTCTGGTTTGCACGCTATTGTGCAGTTGGCATCTTTCTCATTTCATCACGGTCTTTAATTTGACCATTTTTCACAGCAACTTCGAACATCTCAGTTCCAAAGTTAAGAACTAGTACTTCTTCGCCGTGCTGTTCCTTGACCAATTCCACTGCAGTATTAATCACTGTAGTTTTTCCAACGCCGGGTATACCTGTCACAATGACTACGTTTCTAGACTCACTCATCGGGTTGATTCACCTTTTCGAGGGTTTGGTCGGTCGGTCATAGGAGCTCGTTATAATTCCTTCTGTGCCTCGAAATTACCCAAGTTTTGCAAACCTGTCCAACATCCGACATATCACCAGGGCAATCCAGTACTTGTAGTTACTATCGCCCCCACCCTTCAGCATGTGCAAAGACCAGCTCCCATCCTCTTTTTGTTGTTCTACAAACCAATCAATCGCTTCACTGATGTTAGGGTGGTTTGATGAAAATCCGAACCTTGAAAGAGAATCTAGAGCTGAGAGGATATCAGTGAACCAGAAGGGGAATGTAATTCGTGTCCAATAGTCAGGTGCTTTGCGGCCTGTATAGCTATCAGCTTTGAATATTCGAGAAGCTAAGAGTTCACCTGCATGAAGTATGTCAGAATTTCCTAAGTAAGCAGAATGTGCTGCGAATGCACGAAGGACAACACCAGTCACCATATGCGAAGATGCCTTTTCACGACGAGGTTGAACTGGCTCATTCAGTGCTTTTACTTCACCCCATCGAAGATGCTCCGTACGTAGAGGAACTACCCACCCACCATCATCCTGACGAAGAGAAAGTAGCCATTGGAGACCTCGTTCTACCTGTTGTTCATTCTCAAATCCCGCTTTGATGAGAATTTCTAAGTATGCAGCAGTATAATTTGGGCTGTACTGGTCTAGATAGATTCCGCGGAAATCGCCCTCCTCGGTCTGACATGAGAAAAGAAAATCAGCTGCTTTCTGTATAGCCGGATGGTCCTTGTTCAGGAGATATTTCTCAACCAGGATACCGAGTTGTCTGAAGGTTTCAAGTTGTGTGTATCCAGATATCTCGCGAGGGTCCTCTTTCTTCTTGGGATACTTCCAGGATCCATCATCCTGTTGCTTCTTTAGAATCTTCAATACGGGAGGTAGTTCCCAAAGAAGCATAGGAGAACCGGGATCACCGCCTTTGAGGTCCCTTTGTACTTGGAATTGTAAAGCACTATCTGTAACATGATCAAACTGGAGCAATGGATCATATTTCAGAAATCATCGCCAGTTCAAACATCTTCAGCTCCTGTTCACTGCCATATACAAATGAAAAGGTAAATGGATTTATGGGATTTGTTCATTAGTAGAACATACGGAGAGGAGTGTTTCAAATGATGTTACAAGTTAGTACTACTACACAACAGATGTTTGTTTTGAATTACCCACTCATTTTCTTAGTCGTGGTGGTTGTTGTTATCTTGTTATACAGATACATGAAGGGTCGATAGATCGAGTCTTCGATGGATGACAGCTGGTTAGAAAATGGGACTACAAATGACCAATAATTAGAAAAAAGAAGGAAAGAGGGGTCATAGAAGACCCCTTCATATTCTACAGGATACCTAACAGACCTGAGACGCCTTCGCCGCCCATGCCTGCCATCTGCTCCTTTGCAATTTGTTCATAATATTGTTTTATGATCGACACCATCAGCAATATCCCGGTTCCACTTGCCAGGGCTCCAAAGACATCCGCCGTAGCGGCGAGCACTCCGATGAGGAATCCTCCGAGTCCAGCGACAACTGGGATATAGCGCTCCAGTAATCGCTCCATGACTTTCTCGCTGGTTCGGAATCCAGGAACCATGTAACCGGAACCGAGTAGCTGTCGAGATACGTCTCTGGGGGCAATACCACTGATATCAACCCACACTTTCGAGAAGCCCCAGCAAAGGAGAATCATTAACGCTGAATACACGATAACGTGTATCCAGCCATCATATTCGAGTAGGAGGTTGAAAATCCCTTGCGGCGGCGTGATATACCGCGCCAACCCCGATTCGGCGATCATTCTCCCGGATGATTCATCCTTATAGAAAATCCCTATCCAACTCAAAAAGGGATTATCGCCATTCCGATTGAACGAACTCCATATCATCTGTCCAAAGAACAGAATGTTTGCATAGAGTGCCTGTGCAAGAATAACTGGAATGTTTGAAGTATAGAGGAGCTTGATCGGATATCTTGCCTTCATTCCTCGATACTTAGCATACTGTAACGGTATTTCCACCCGTACAGATTCCAACCAGATGACCGCTCCGAATATCACGAACGTGACTGCAAGCGCAAATATACTTGGCGAGTACGTGTCCCGTATGAGGAACCACGCCGCATCTACTGGAGGTCCATCTGCAGTTCCAATACCAAAGGCTCGCATGAGGTTGGAAATCATTGCTGAAACGATTCCCTTTGGAAGGCCTGTTGCGGTAGGATTTGTAGGGTCTGCACCAGCGTAACCAACTGGACCAACACCCTCAGTCTGGGTAAAGTCCAGCATGTTGAAGATAACCTGACCTGCAACATTGGTCATGATGAAGAGTGATACTCCAGAGCCAAGACCCCAACCCTTCTGTACGAGCTCATCCATGAGAATAACAATAATTCCAGCCATGAATAGCTGAGCAAATACGAGGAGAGCGTTGGTTGGTGAGAGTTCACCGTAGGCCTGTCCACCAATGTAAGCAATCGCTTGGAAACCAGTCATGAAAAGTGCAATGACTTTCTGACCACCAGTGAAGAGTGCACGGTCCTCTGGGTCTCCAAAGTCTACGTTAATTATTTTTGAACCTGAAAGGAGCTGCATGACCAGGCCTGCAGTAACGATTGGTCCAATACCCAACTCCATGAGAGTTCCTCTAGTGCTAGCAAGAATAACTCGCATAGCCCATAGATAGTCTGTTCCTACTGTCCTATCAACGCCGTAAAGCGGCATATGGGACATGATTAGGAAGATAATGAGGATTCCAGCGGTCCAGGTTACCTTCTCCCTAAAGCTGACTTCTCGGTCGGGCGCTTTTACTTCAGGCATCATTTTAACAAAAGGTGACAATGCTCTCAAGAATGTACTAGTAATTGTGATTCCTCCTGCAGGTTAATTTAGGTTTCAAATTGATTGTGCTTTAAAAGATATCGAACCATGAAGAGATTCAAAGGAGTAGTTCTTCAATTCACTCGATTCAGAAATGCATAGTCATTCTTATGAATAATCTTAGAAACTTTGAAAATCTAAAGCATGTTACTGCTGCTATATCAGACGTTTAAGATAGGCTATCAATAAGGGTGAAGACTTATCTCTCTCAGTCACGAAGGCTTGCATAGACATGCTCTGAATTCCGTAGAAAGAAATTTACACTTGGCTCAGCCTCGCTCTCTACGGTTGTGCTATACCTACCAGACCCACGGAAATACCACCCATCGAGAACTGAGAATGTTCGTGAAGTTGTACCCAAATCTAGATATCCCTCAACTCCATCAGGAAGGTCGATGTTTAGGTGAACAGTTTCTGGCTGTTTTGTGCCAGTGTCCATGGTAAACTTGACCCATTCGTTTATTGAAACATTCTCGGTAATCGCAAGACGTAGGATACCTGTAGCATGATAACCAAAATCACTCCCCTTATCATTAACTTCAGTGAAATTTGCACCATTATCAAAGATGATTGTGGAATTCAGAGGTGTTTGTCCACCAATAACAATCGAGTATGGAATCCCAGTACCGAGTACTATCGTCATTGTCCTCATTCTCTGTTCAGCTTGGAATGAGTACCAATCATCAAAATAGTCCGTAGTCATAGAATCTCCAAATGTTGCAGGTTAATACAACGTGAAATCAAAGCGATAGAACAGCGTTTCATCATCTACATAGGATACTGTGAGATTCGTATCCTGAAGGTCCCAGAATATTAGCTGTACAGACTGCAGTCCAACCGGAACACGTGCTTCAAGATGATGAGATATTCCATAGGATAACAAAGGTATACCATATGTCACGAATAGACCAGAGCCACCCAGCACCACAATAATGACCAATACCGTCTTCATTCTTTTTCTCGTCATGTTCCTCACCTCTCTCTATGTCACCTCACCTATTAAGCTGAACTGGCGTCCATCACTGGCATCCGCATCATATACATTGACACAGCAAGAGCTAGAGACGTGAACAGGAGACTACGAATCGCAACCCTAGCAGCTTTCTGTCCTATCGAGAGCTTGGACCATGGTTGCTTGATACCATTGTCATCAACTCCGATATCAAGTGAACCACCTACGGATTGTAATAATCCACTTACAACTACGGCGACTGACATAGTAATGAGGAAGGTTTCTCCACCACCCATAGGCCTTTCTTCCTTGTTGAATCTGAGCATATTATCAAATGCCATTTCGAAGATCACTTCTCCCAGCAATTCGTAATACTCTCGAACAGCTTTTCCTGCTATCTTTAATGCTGCATTGCTGCCTATCTTCTGGGTCAATCCTTGAAGTACAGGGAATCTGCCAGCTATTTTACCCCAAGCCCTTGATAACAGCCCTGCTCGGGCTGCACCTTCCCTCGACCCCAGTTTCAATGTCCGAGCTACTGCTGAACTAGCACTCCCTGTTGATTGTGCTAATCGTGCTGAAATCATACCTCCCGCTCTTCCCAGACCGAAGGATAATGCATTAGCCGCAGCCTCAGTAAGAAGGAGATTCACTCCCTTGTTCGATGTCATCTGCCAGAAGCTGAAGTTGTCTATATAGTCCTCATTGAAGGCAGTTCCATTGACCAGCGATGCAATAGAGTTAGAGAGGTGCATTCCACCGTGAATAAGATGGTCAAAAAGGGATTTTCCGGTCATAGTACTTACTATCATATCAGAACCCCATAGGATCATCACACCGCCTCCAACTGGGGCAGTGAGTACTCCTACACCAACCATAGCAGCACCCATGAGTGCAAGCCATTTCTTCATGGATTCACCTTCCTCTTGTAGACGACTTTGTTGAGAATAGTATGTATGTAAGTAGGACTCGTCATATTCCATCTTTAGATAGAAGACATCAGCATAGAGCAAGTTTCTGATCATAGAAACAAAGTCGGTGATAGTAGACGGGGTCTGATTATACGCCCAAACGGATATCACTGGAACAGTGGTCATGGTCTGATTGTTGGAGAACCAGATAGGTACTGACGTTTCGCCACTCAATCTGTTGGTCAACTCACCAAGGTCAATGATGATAGGCTCTGAATTCGCACTAGTAACAATTGTGCGATTCACCCAGTAGGGAATTCCTGCTAGATCAATCTGAATCGTTACATATACTTCAGAACCCACATCAAGTCCAGACCAATCTAGATCTAATGTGATCTTCTGACCACGGAGTAACTGGTGACGAAGGATTGTACCATCAGCCATTGCCCACTCAAGACCCGGAGCAATAAGATCAAACTGTGGGTCATCCGAGTCCCAGTCAGAGGTTTCCATAAGAGAAGGCCGTACTAGCATTGTATCATTATGCATCCAGATGGTATCAGTTGCTACTGTCCAGTCGTTTGCGTTAGGATTCGTATCATCTCGATACTGACCCTCAACGAACCAGTCCGCACCGTCATAATCCACAGCAGTTTTCTCAATGAAAGAGTCTAACTTACCATTCCCAAGACGATTCCATACGTCAGCATCATATCCAGTAGGAGTGAATGCGCCCGCATCATTTGATGAAGTCTGGTATGGACTCAACCAGTCTTGAATAGTATTGACTACTCCATATGTCCCTTTGAGTAGTGTTCCATAAGCTTCATCCAAGCTTCCTTCCTGATTCCACAATTCCAAACGGTCTTCAACTGAGTAATCCATCGAAACTGATTCAACAACATCATCAAGACGAGTATGACCCCACATATTCATGTGATATACCTTGGAGATATAGTCCATGTAGGACTCACTGATCGAGATGTTATACCATGCGTGTTCTTGGGAAATCATCTGAGATAGACCATAGGTAACAACACCACTTCCGTATGAGTCAGCTTGGAACGAAACGGGGTTTGCAAAGCCTGTTGGTGCACCACTACTCCAAGTACCGTATTCTATGAATCGGCGATTGCTCTCGTCTAGGTAGTGTGTGTCAATGGACCATAGAGGTTCGTATGTAGAAAGGTCGCCGAAAAGCATCTGCCCAGTAGGTGACTCCTGTGTGCCTAAGTTTGCTCTCTGTAATGTCACTGTAGCTTCAGGCATCCAATGTTGATACATGAAGTTGCGGTCTATAGTCGAAGGGTATTGCTCATCAGCAATAGGACTTCGTACCTGCCAATAATAGCCAACTGCTGCCAATGAAGAAGATGCTGTTTCAGCAGAATCGAAGGATACTCGCCAAGAGTGAGAATTAGCCACATCGGCGTCTGCATCCTTGAAGTTTGATTCAATGAGTGTGATTTGGTTCGTCATCGAAGTTGAGTGAATGTCGGTCGAAGGTATATCATCTGATTTGAGAGTGACCTGCGTATTAACTGAACCAGTATAATCAGTCACTTTTGCACGAACCAAGTCATCCCAGAAAGGACAGATGCTCGACTATCTGAACTGTATGAGCGGCGGCATGGAAGGAGTCGACATGGGAGCAGCCTTCTGTCCCAAGTGTGGATTCCCACTGACTGTTGAGGGAATCAAGGAGGCCGAGTCTGCTCATAAGAGAGATATAGCGATACTGCGGGATGAGGTCAAGACCCTTCGTAAGTTTGTTGATTATATCGTCGAGTCAGTAGAAGGAAAACCAGCTGAAGAAGTATACGCCGAGATGAATGATGAGTCCTAGAGTCGCTCTCTTTTTATCAAAATCCAACTGCTCACGGAACTTTATATTATCTTGAGGCATCACGTGGCCTTGGGTTTTATCAAATGTTTGTATGGATAGTTGCATTTGACATATAGTTCAACTATAACATAGATTAGTGATATATATATAATCTTAGACCAGTGAGAATCCCGACCCTGATAGACCTTGTTTCTCAAGAAGAGAACCGAGTATAAGACAGTCTTGATGCTAGAAGGGTGAGTTAAATCTAGCATCAAGATCCATTCTATTGATCTAATGTTATAACTACATGACCTTTATGATGGCCGTCCTCCACATAACGATGTGCTTCAGCCATCTGTTCGAAGGGAAAACTTTTGTCAATGTAAGCCTTCAGTTTTCCTTCTTCTATGAGTTTAGCGACTTCTCGCAGATCTTCACCCGTTTCAGGTAACAACACACAGTTTACTTTCTTATTACCAAACAGCTTGGTTCTGAGCATTTGACCAACCTGTCTCATTTTGAAGCTGGTTAAAACATAGCGTCCGTTTGGATTAAGAGAGTTTTTAATCTTGGAAAAAGATGTCCTCACTAATCCGCCAAAAACAATATCATAAGTCTCACCACTTTCTGTAAAATCCTCTTTAGTGTAATCAATGACGTGATCGGCTCCCAGAGATTTCACAAACTCCAATCGTGAAGTACCACACACTCCCGTGACGTTTGCACCAAATTGAGATTTAGCTAACTGGACGGTAGCGGATCCTATACTTCCAGAAGCGCCATTAATCAGAATTTTTTGCCCTGGTTGAAAATCGACTTTATCTCTAAGCAACGTTAAGGCCATTATTCCTCCATAGGGCAATACCGCTGCTTCCTCAAAGTTTATACTAGATGGCTTTAAGGATAGTATCCCATCGTCAGGGAGCGTTATGTATTCCGCATACGTCTTCATGCTGCTACTGGTATACCCAAAGACCTGATCACCTACTTTCCATAATTCAGGGGTCACATCTTCACCTACTGCTTCAATTTGGCCAGAAAATTGACTTCCTAGGATTTTATTACGTGGTTTTCTAATACCGAATGCTATTTTTGCGATTAACCAGAACAGTAAAGGCATTGCAAACTTGCTTGGAGAAACCTTTCTAAAATTTCTGGCGACCAGTTCCCCATAGCCCAGTGTAGTGGCATAGATTCGGATTAATACCTCGTTTTTCTTTGGAACTGGCTTATCGACTTCTGCCAGCTTCAGTACCTCCGGAGGACCATATTCCGTGTAGATTATTGCCTTCATTTTTTGCTTATCTTTAC
>Ga0114923_10000087_pt1 | contig 73033 bp, 50 predicted proteins | sample SumtaG_FD_89578 | JGI IMG/M metagenome (GOLD analysis project Ga0114923, IMG submission 89578) | Deep subsurface microbial communities from Indian Ocean to uncover new lineages of life (NeLLi) - Sumatra_00157 metaG | ecosystem: Environmental > Aquatic > Marine > Oceanic > Sediment | place: near... | reverse complement strand
CTCGGAACATACAGTTACCTGGGATGCACCAGCGGATAGAGTTACCCCAAACGGATGGGGAAGTCCTAAAGTCCATATAAATTATGACCTGGACAGCCTGGACAAGAGCATCAGGTCGCACAAAGTAATAAAGTAAGGCACCGATCCCTATTTTTGACAATTGCTCTTAAGAGGGATATAATTAAAATCCCTGTATGAATGAAGAAGCTATGATAACAACACAAGCATACCCGTAGGTGTGTTGAGAATTCTTGATAGCCTTATGGCGCAACAGATATGTGCTATTGGCTTCAAAAATCGCTCAATTCAGGGTAAACTTAAAAAGGAGAAGAATGATGACATTATCCAGAGTTTTAGTTTCAATGTTAGTCTTATTTGTGCTCGGTTTCGGTTTGTTTAGTATCCCGAATGGTGAAGCGTCGACGCCATGGCCAAAAAAGGATGGTGTAGTGTGTTTTGAAGTTAGAGATGCCGGAGGTACTACGTTAGGTGCATACAAACTTTCTGTATCACGCGAAAAGGGTAACTATTATCATGTGAACTTCGAGGTGATTTCTGAAGACGGGAATCTATTAAACCTTGGATTCGGCACTGCAAGGGTCGTCGATGATAAAGTCTATATGACTGTCGTAAATTCGGGGAAAAATGATGTTGCAATGTATACCGGGACCAGTCACATGGTTTTGGACAGGGCTACTTTGAACGGTGTAGCTGAAAGTATCGGACATGATCGGAATTACCATGATCTCTCTATTGATACGGAATACGAGATTGTTTATTTATACTATATTCCCTCCTCCTGTAACGACTAAAATTGCTATTTGCCCGATTAAGCCAAAATTCTTCCACAAAGTAACTGGAGGTAGAGAATCCTACTGTATTGCATTATGAATAACAAAAAAACGTTTAAGCCAAATCTTTGATTTGTCTCGCTTTTTTCTATGGTAATGCTTCGAGAATTTCGAAATTATACCGTTTCTTCTGCTTCATCCCGGCAGCGTTAAGAATCGTTCTTATCGCGTTTGCGGTGTTACCGCGCTTGCCGATTACCAATCCCATATCGGATTTGTTAACTTTTAACTCCAAAATCGATATTTGCTCCCCATCGATTTGAGTTACCACGACATCTTCGGGTTTGTCCACCAATGATTTACAAATCATTTCAACAAGTTCTTTCACGTTCGCCTCCTTTTTTCTTATCTTGATCATGTCATTGTCGTTCATATTTTCTCTTTACCCTTGTTAAGGATACCACTTTTAGAAAGGATGTCAAGGAACAATATTTTACAATAATTCTTGGAAGATATGCAATGAATACAAAAGGGCGCACAATTTCTCTTTCCGGAAGATTTCACGCTCTAATTCTAACCACAAGATAAATTCGGTACCAGGGAAAATTGTAAGATAGAAATTTCGCTTGAAATTCCGAAGGATTATGTTATACTAACAGTATAACCACAAGAGGTAAATATGGCTGTGATAAAAACGGCAATAAATCAAGGTGATATTTATTGGGTTGAGTTAGAGGTGGATTTTTCTTCACCTTATATATACAATTTGATTAAGCCGGATAAAAATGAAAAAAATATTGAAACGAATTCATTCAGCGGCCCCGGTTCGGATTTGTGATGTCGGCGGGTGGACCGATACCTGGTTTGCCGGGCACGGCGCGGTTTTTAACATAGCTGTCACACCTTACCTAGAAGTACAAATTGCCACTTCCCGGAAGGATACGGAAGAGCGGGTGACCCTCCACCTGGAGAATTATAATGAAACGTATTCCCTGGACCCCGGCAAAATCGTTTACAGCAAACATCCCCTCATCGAAGCCGCCATCGATTCCATGGAGATACCCCCTGATATTTCCTTAGATATTAATATCTTTTCCAAGGTACCTTCGGGTGCTTCCGTAGGGACGTCCGCTGCCGTATGTGTCGCTCTTATCGGTGCCCTTGATGCCTTGACCCGGGGGCGGTTGACTCCCCATGAAATCGCTGCTCTTGCCCACCGTGTTGAAACGGAAAAGTTGGGACTGCAATCAGGGATACAGGACCAGCTTTGCAGTGCCTACGGTGGGATTAATTTTATTCACATCCACTCCTTCCCTCATTCCGATGTCACCCCTGTAAATACAGCGAAGGCCCTCCGCCTGGAACTGGAAAAACGCCTGACCCTTATTTACATCGGCACCCCCCACAATTCCAGTGACGTCCACAAAAAGGTGATTGCGGATTTAGGTGAGGATGCCGGAGGAGATCCGAGGATCAAGAAACTGCGGGAATTAGCAGTTAAGGCAAGAAATGCCGTTAACACAGGTGATCTTGAAACCCTGGGCCAGGTGATGAACCAAAATACGGAGGTGCAGCGCAAGCTTCACCCGGACCTGGTTTGTGAAAAATTTGCGGAGCTTATCGAGATTGCCGATTTCTTTGAGGTTTCCGGCTGCAAGGTAAATGGAGCCGGGGGAGACGGCGGGTCCGTCACAATCCTTGGAAATGGGGAAGGGGAGAAAAAGAAAGAACTGCTCCATACCCTGGAAGAGAAAGGTTATCATTCGATCCCGGTTTCCCTCTCTCCCGGTGGAGTCCGCGTATGGCAGGAATAAGGAGATTAATATGAATTCAAGGGAACGTATAATGTGTGCATTCAATTTCCAAGAACCTGACCGAGTACCCATCGATTTTTCCGGCCATCGTTCCTCTGGGATATCAGCCCCCTTGTATCCTAAATTACGGGCCTTTTTAGGTTTGCCCCCCCGTACGGTTCGGGTCTATGATCCCATTCAACAAATGGCCATTGTGGATGAAGACATGCTGGACCTTTTTGGGGTGGACACTATTGAATTGGGACGCGGATTCGCATTGAATGATGAAGACTGGGCCGACTGGGTACTGCCCGATGGCAGCCCTTGCCAAATGCCGGTATGGGCACTCCCGGAACGGGAAGAAAACCGCTGGGTTCTCCGCAGCAAATCCGGGAGAGTCATCGCCCAGATGCCGGATGGGGTGCTGTATTTCGATCAAACCCATTATCCCTTTTACGAAGAAGACAACCTGGACATGCTGCAAGAAGCCCTGGACGAGTGTATGTGGAGCGCAGTGGCGTCGCCCCCGGGTCCCCTGGTAAGCGGGCCCGATGGTGACCAAGTCCTGGTTCAAGGTGCACAAAAACTTCGCGCCTCTTCAGACCGGGCCATTCTTGGACTCTTCGGCGGGAATCTATTAGAACTTGGACAATTCCTGTACCGCAATGATAAATTCCTGATGCTCCTGGTCCAGAACCCACCCAGGGTCCACGATTTCCTCGATCGTCTCGTCGCTGTGCACCTGGAAAATCTTGAACGCTATCTCAAACTGGTGGGAAAATATATAGATATCATTGTTTTCGGGGACGACCTGGGCATGCAAACCGGTCCCCAGATTTCGCCGGAGATGTACCGCCGGTTTTTTAAACCGGGGCACAGCAAGATGTGGCGGCGGGCAAAAGAACTGGCGGATGTAAAAGTAATGCTTCATTGCTGCGGCGGCGTACGGCAACTGCTGCCCGATCTTATCGATGCCGGCCTGGATGCCATTAATCCCGTTCAAATCTCCTGCCGCGGCATGGAACCGGGAAAACTCAAAGCCGATTTCGGAGATAAATTGGTGTTCTGGGGAGGTGGCTGCGATACCCAGTATATATTGCCATCAGGAACTCCCGATGAAGTTCGCGCCCATGTTCGTAGGAATATAGACATCTTTAGTAAAGGCGGCGGTTTTGTTTTTCAACAGGTTCACAATATCCTGGCCAATGTCCCACCAGCAAATGTGACCGCTATGTTCGAAGAGGCAACGAAAACACAATGATTACGATTGATTATTTTTTTATCGTACTTTATTTCGTAGTGGTAGTGGGTTTGGGTTTTTGGTACCGGAGGCGGGCCTCCTTGAACCTGGAATCTTATTTCCTGGGTGGTAAGCGGATGCATTGGCTGGCACTGGCTATGTCCGGATCGGTCTCTACTTTCGATATTACCGGTACTATGTGGATAGTCTCCCTGTTATTTATCCTGGGCATGAAATCGTTGTGGATTCATTGGATGTGGGGCTGGATGATGGGGGCGTTCTGCCTGGCCTACATGGGAAAATGGGTCAGGCGTTCCAATGTGATGACCGGTGCCGAGTGGATGGTCACGCGATTTGGGGATGATCTGGGGGGAAAACTGGCCCGCAGCGCCTATGCGATTATGGCAGTGATTACCCTGGCCAGTTTTATCGGGTATGCCTTCCAGGGCATCGGGAAATTCGCATCGGTGTATATTCCCTTTTCACCCACTGTTTGTGCGCTGCTCATTATTGGTATCACCACCCTCTACGTAATCATGGGCGGTTTGTTCAGTGTGGTGGCGACGGACGTGATCCAAACCGTCATCCTGACTATAGCCAGCATCCTCATCGCTGCCGTGGCCTTCTATCATTTATCACCGGAAACGCTGCATCGAATACTGCCCCAGGGGTGGGAATCCCTGCTGCCCCGCTGGCAGCTCCCGGAGTTAGCAGGTACGGACAACAGCCAATATGAATGGTTTGGGGCATTGGTGCTGGTTTGGGTGATGAAAGGTATTTTTTTGAATGCAGGTGGCCCGGCCCAGATGTATGATTTCCAGCGTTTCCTGGCTGCGCGGGATGAGAAAGATGCCGCCAAAATCGGCGCGGCCTGGAGCCTGTTTTTGGTGGTACGCTGGGGCATGGCCATGGCCATCGTACTGCTGGCGCTTTCCGGCATTGCTAACGTGCACGACCCGGAAAAAGTAATGCCCCTGGTTCTTCAAGAATATCTACCCCCGGGAATCCGCGGGATAGTTATTGCCGGTTTGCTGGCCGCATTCATGTCTACTTTCAGCTCCACGGTCAACAGTGGAGCGTCTTATATTGTCCGGGATTTCTGGCAGCCCTTTTTCCGCCCAAAAGCCAATGAAAAACACCTGGTTAGAAGCGGATATGTGGCTACTGTCGGTATTGTCCTCCTGGGAATACTCATCGGTTTCCAGGCCAGTTCCATCCACCAGATATGGAGTTGGATGATGATGGCCCTGGGGGCGGGTGTGGTAATGCCCAATGTGCTGCGTTGGTATTGGTGGCGGCTCAACGGTTGGGGGTATGCGGCCGGTACCCTGGCCGGCATCCTTTTCTCCCTGATCGCTCTTTTTATGCCCGATCAGCCGTTGTATATCGTATTCCCTATTATTACCACCGCATCTTTGGCAGCCAGTCTAATTGTGTCATGGACCGGCCCGGCAGTAGACCCGGAAATTCTTAAAACATTTTTTAAAACAATCCGCCCTTTCGGATTGTGGAAACCGGTGAAAAAGCAGGTACAGGCATCCGGGGAACTTCCAAACCGCCCTCATGAAAAACCGGGGCGGGCAATATTGAATGTGGTATTGGGAATGATTGCTATTTTGGGGTTATACCTGGCGCCCATGTACTTAGTGGGGCACTGGTTCTTGCATGCAGGTATATGCCTGGGTACGGCGTTTTTGGCGGTTGTGGTATTATACCATACCTGGTACCGCCCGATAATAAGAAAGCAGCAGGAGTTCTAAAATTTATTTTTGTCTCCGACGGCCAGGGGGGCTCTTTGACTTAGCTCATTGCTTATAGCTCATAGGTGGCAGAATAGTTTCAAGCATAGTACAACAGAGCCTCCGCATATAGTCTCCCCACGTAGTGGGGCCCCTGGACCCCCCGCAAAAGCTTTTTATAAAGTTAAGAAGGTTTCAATGGGAATGAATAGTTAGAGCAAGACACAAACGCCACTCCGCATATAGGTTCCCCTCGCCGAGGGGTTGACTTTTGAAATAATATCCTTTAAAATATTATATTATGAAAAAAATTAACTTAAATCGATAAGGATGAAAAAAATTATGGAAAGAAAACTATCAACAATTAGAAAAATTAATGAAATCAAGCCCATCGAGGGCGCGGATATGATAGAGCTGGCTATTGTTGACGGTTGGCAATGTGTTGTTAAGAAAGGTGAATTTAAACCCGGCGATCTTGGTATTTATTTTGAAATAGACTCATATCTTCCCATCGAGGAACGCTATGAATTCCTGAGAAAATCATCATATAAAAAAATCCCGGACCAGCTTAAGGGCCAACGGGCGGAAGGGTTTAGACTTAAAACCGTAAAACTTCGTGGCCAAATATCCCAGGGATTGATGTTACCCATTGATATTTTTCCCGAATTAAAAACAACTCCCGTGGGAAGCGATGTCACGGAATCGTTGAATGTTGAATTGTACGAACCCCCGGTCCCCGCCAATCTCGCGGGTCAAGTCCGGGGTAAATTGCCGGGTTTCCTTAAGAAAACCGATGAAGAAAGAATTCAAAATCTGCCGGAGTATTTTAGCGAATATAAAAACATGTCATTCGAATGTACCGAAAAAATCGACGGTTCTTCCATGACCGTATATTTTACCCGGGATGACCAGGGAGTATGCAGTAGGAATCTTAATTTGCTGGAAGATGAAGCAAACACGTTGTGGAAAATAAGCAACCAACTTGAATTGCACAAGCTTTTAAAGGAATTGAATAAAAATCTCGCGCTTCAAGGTGAAATCGCGGGTGAAGGAATTCAAAAAAATCCCCTAAAAATCAAAGGACAGCATTTTTTCCTGTTTAATATTTGGGATATAGAGAAAAGAGAACATCTTTCTCCGCCGGAACGAATGGATACTTTCCAGTTTTTTGAAAGAAGAGTATCTATTAAACATGTACCGGTAATATCGCCTGGTATAAAAATCTTTGAAAAATATAAAACCATGCCGGAGCTTTTGGATTTAGCTATTGGTCAATCTGTCATCAATAAAGACATTCAGAGGGAAGGTATTATTTTTAAATCCCTGGAAAGTATCGGCAGGGAAATCATTTCTTTTAAAGTTATTAGTAATAAATACCTTCTTAAGCATGACGGTTAAAGCGCACCATAAGACATGAGAACAAATTCTCATTTTTGAAAATGAGTAATAATTACTATATACTTAATCGATTTTTTGTGTTATATTTTCATCTCAATTAAGCACCTCCCTCACGGTGCCGCGTCAACCAACGAGCCAACGTAATACCGGTGATTAATCCTGTCAGCAGCGGAGATGTTATTATCATCTCAAATAAGGCTGCCGGATGATAGGCTATTAAAATAAATAAAGATAGAGGCAAACATATTTTATCAGCTTAAAATTTAAAAAAAATAAATTAGGAGGTTTACTATGAAAGGCAAAATTTTTGTATGCTTGTTGACCGTGTGTCTCTTTTTAGCCTTTGGAAGTGTAAGTTATGCACTACAGATGCGTAAGGGGCCGTACTTGGTTTATCCGGGTAATAATACCCAGATGACGGTACTGTGGCAGTTGGATGCCGCATCCACCTGTACTTTGGAATGGGGACAGGACACCGCCTATTCCGACGGCAGTGTTCCAACCACTGAATATGGCAGTGACCACCAGCATAAGTACGTGATTTCGAGCCTGCTCTCTGCCACCAAGTATTACTACCGCGTTAATATGAGCGGTACTTATTTCACGGGGACTTTTTTTTCCGCACCTGCCGACACGGAAACAAATCTTAAGTTCCTGTGTTACGGTGACACCCGGACCTATCCCAGCGATCATGATTCGGTCTGTGCTGAAATGATAACCACTTACACCAATGACCCTGGTTACCAGACCTTTACCGGACACGTGGGCGATTGGGTGAACGACGGTGACCTGGAAAACGATTGGACCAATGAGTTTTTCGACCGCGGCCAACCCAATGCGCTTAGTATGATGGCCAACCTGCCCATCATGGGCTGTATGGGGAACCATGAATACAGCGGCGTACTGTTTCAAAAATATTGGCCTTATCCCTTTGTGGCAAATCGATACTTCTCCTTTGATTATGGCCCGGCACATGTAGTGATTATCGATCAGTATGTCAGTTATACCCCTGGTTCGGCGCAGTACACCTGGTTGGAGAATGACCTGGCTTCCACTGCCAAACCCTGGAAATTCATAATTTTACACGAACCGGGTTGGTCGGCAGGTGGTCATAGCAACAACACTACCGTGCAGGACACGATTCAGCCCCTTTGTCTCCAATATGGAGTAAAGGTGGTTTTTGCCGGGCACAATCATTACTATGCCCGCTGCGAAGTAGATGGGATTCACCATGTGACCACCGGCGGCGGCGGTGCACCCCTTTATGCTGCCAGCCCCAGTTATCCGTTTGTAGTGGCAGAAGCACAGGTTTACCACCACTGTGAGATCAATATCCAGGGAGACCAACTGGACTTTGTGGCTAGAGACCGAAATGGCAATATCATTGACTCCTTTACCACTGATAATACGATCCCTCCTGCTCTTCCCTGGAGTGATGGCTTTGAGAGCGGTGACTTAGACGCCGGTGGTTGGGTTAAAGCAGGTAAAGTCGATATTGTGACCGATGCTTACAGCGGCACTTATGCTGCGCGAACCAACCGGACCGGCTCATTGACAAGATCCATCAGGACACTCGGTTTCAGCAATATTCACGTCAAATATGCCAGGAAAACCGCTGGACTGGAACCGGATGAGTTCCTGCTGGTGGAATGGTACGACGGCAGTACCTGGCATGAAATCGAGCGGACACAGAACACCTCCTGGGCCTATGTGGACAATCTTCTCCCTGCCGGGGCCAACGAAAATGCCCTATTTAAAGTAAGATTCACTGCATTAAATGCCGACAGCAAGGAATACACTTTCGTCGACCAGGTGGAAATTACCGGGGGTGATGGCCAGCCGGATACCACTCCGCCTACTCCAGACCCCATGACCTGGCAAACATTACCTTATGCCACCGGCAGCACATCCATCTCAATGACTGCCACCACTGCTTCCGACCCCAGCGGTGTGGAGTACTATTTTGAGTCCGTGGCTGGCGGCGGTCATGACAGCGGCTGGCAGGACAGTCCGATTTACGAGGATACCGGGTTGCAACCGGATACCCAGTATACCTACCGCGTACAAGCCCGCGATAAAAGTACCAATCAAAACGCAACCGCTTTCTCTTCCTCGGAATCCGCGACAACACCACCTTCTGGCGGCAATGAAATCTATGTTAACGATATCGCCATGAGTTATTCTTCGAAAGGCCCCAATTATACTGCTCATGCTGCCGTATGGATCAAAGATACAGGTGGGGCCAATATTGAAGGTGCCACTGTATACGGTACCTGGTCCGGTGTTGTCAACGGCTCTGCCCAGGGTACCACCGGCCCGGATGGAAAAGTAACCATTGATTCACCCAAAAAGAAGGACGGCGGAACCTTTACCTTTACTGTCACCGATGTAGTAAAAAACGGTTATACATACAACCCTGCATTAAACGTGGAAACATCGGATTCCATCACTATTTAGTAAATTATGTTTTATCCAGGCTGCCTGGCTTCTGATTTCAGAAGCCAGTGCAGTCTGTTTTTATATAGGTCCCTCTCGCCGAGGCATTAGTTGATCACAAAGGCAAACTGGCCTGTCCCCTGGAACTCACCAGTTTTTGTAAACCACGAAGTACACGAAGAAAAAAATGATCAAAATACCCCTAATAAAAAGTTTTTGGAGGTGTCGGAACCTTTTTGCAAAAAGGTTCTGACCCGCCGGAGGCATAAATCGACGATGGATTTTGGAAGCTGTGTGAACTTGCAAAATGAACCGGATTATGATAAAAAGGTAGATTAAGGATAAAACATGTACACCAACTTTTTCGGTTTCAAAGAAAGACCGTTTCAACTGGTTCCTAACCCGGGATACCTTTTCCTGAGCAGGAGCCACGAGGAGGCTATTGCCCATCTCAATTATGCCATCTCTCACGGGGATGGTTTCGTGGAAATCACCGGCGAGGTGGGAACCGGGAAAACAACCCTTTGCCGGGTATTCCTGGAAGACCTGGATAAAAACACGGAAGTCGCTTATATTTTCAATCCCCGGCTCAATTCCATAGAGTTATTACGGGCCATAAACGACGAATTCGGTATCCCGGCGGATGCCGATAATGTCAAAGACCTTATCGATACCTTAAATAATTTTCTAATTGAGAAAAAATCACAGAAGAAAAATGCAATCCTTCTTATCGATGAGGCCCAAAACCTGAGCAAAGAGGTGCTGGAACAATTACGACTCCTCTCCAACCTGGAAACCAACACCAGTAAGCTGCTGCAAATTATCCTGGTGGGCCAGCCGGAATTGCGAGAAATGCTGGATGCCTTTGAACTCCGGCAGTTGAGGCAGCGAATCACATTACGCTGGTACCTGACCCCCCTCAGCCGTAAAGAAACCATGGAGTACATCCGCCATCGGGTGAATATCGCCTCCAAAAAAACCGAAGATAAATTTACCCCGTGGGCATACTATTTGATCTATAAATACTCCGGCGGTATCCCCCGGTTGATCAATATCGCTTGTGACCGGTCGTTTCTTACGGCATTCGGCTTTAACCGGCGCAAAGTAACCGGGAGTATCGCCGGGAGTTCGATAAGGGAATTGAAAGCCAGGGGAGAAAACACAGGGCGTATTTTTACCAAAGGAAGGTTGATCGCCGGTTTTATCGTCTTGTTATTGCTGGTGCTTGCCTGGATTTTTCTATTAAAAGTGCCCTTCCTTTATAACCCCGAAACGAAGGATACAAAACATATAGTAAGCACCGCTTCGAATCCGGGATCAGTCAAGAAACCGGAGCCTATGACAAAATCTCCCGGGAAGTTTGCCGATTTCCTGGGGAGTTTAACCAACCGCTCATCCCGGTTTATTGCCGTAAAAACAGCTATTTCCCTGTGGGAAACAGATCCAATGATCAATCCCTACCTTGAGAATATCGATAATGATAGTGATTTTTTCCGGCATGCCGCCAGCCAAAATAATTTCAATACCTTACCGGTTAACAAAAACCCGGACCTGATAAAAAAATTAAACCTCCCGGCTATCCTGGAGTTTTTACCCCCGGGTGCGTTTTCTCCCCGCTATCTTACTCTTATTAAAATGACTGAAAAAGAAATAATTCTCAAAGGTGGAGAAAAAGATGAAACGGTAATGGTAGAACCGGGGGAAATGAAACCCTATTGGACCGGGACCGCTTACATCTTGTGGAAGAATTTTTTTAACTGCAGGGGAAACATTCCCGGCAATGCCCCGAAAGAATCGGTTTTTACCCTTAAAATGCTGCTGCGGGATATCGGGTTCAAGGAAATGAAATTGGATGACGTATATGATGACGCTGCCGGGGACGCAGTAAAAAAACTCCAGGAAAAGCACGGCATCGAGGTTGACGGCATTGTGGGGGCACAAACGAAAATTGTTATTTACAATGAAAAAAAAGAACTGAAAATCCCCCATATCCGGCCATTAAAGGAGTAGTGAAAATTGAGTTCGATATTAAGAGCTTTAAAGAAACTTGAAGAAGACTCCATGCCCCCGGACGAACAAAGCGGTGAAGGCAGTAAAAAAATAAAAATGAGGCGGGTGGTTACCCGGAGAGCCAAAGCACCCCGGGTAATTAACCGGTTCCTCTCCATATTATTGGCTCTTTTGCTTCTGGGTACTGCCGGGTTGATAATCATGAAGTCAAACAAGAAACCGGCTGTAACAAAAAAGCAGGATACTTCCCCCCAAAAGCCGGCGTTAACGCATTTGCCTCAACCGTCCCCCACTTTAAAAAAGGAGTCTCCGAAGGAATCGAAGCCCCCTGTAACTCCCGTTGAGCAAGTGAAACCGTCAATAATCCCGGCAATTCCGGAAATTGTTCAACTCCCTCAGCCCGGGAAGGTGGAAACAAAGGATCAGAAGGAATCGGCAAAGAAGAAAAAACACCCCCAGTTAATCCTTAATGGCATTCTCTGGTCTGATAATCCCGCGAGGCGGGTAGCGTTGATAAACGACCGTTATCTCAAGGAAGGTGACGAGATAAAGGGAGTATCGGTTATCCGCATCGAGAAAAAGACGGTAACCCTCCAGTCCGGCCAAGAGACGTGGACCATAAGGTTGAAGGAATAATCCGTCATCGGTTTCTAATTCCGTTCTATGGGAGAACGATTTTTCGTTCTTTGACAGAACGATATCGTAGGCTTTAATTTTGCATTATTGAAAAAAAGATTTACTTATGGGATAATTTTATCTTAAAGAGACATTACGGGTTGAAGATAGAGATATGATGAAATTAATCAAAACTTTTTTGCAAAGGCAAGAAGGCAGTTTTTTTAAAAAGTGGACGGCGTGCGCAGCCTATAAGGAGATTCTGCTCATGGTTCTCTTAATTCTTATATCCTCAAACCTATATAGTGAAGACACCGGTTTCAAATATTTCAAGAATTACAGTTACTGGGACTATGACCATCAACCCCAAAATTGGGCTGTCATACAGGACAAACATGGGATCATCTACGTTGGCAACAACGGCGGTTTGTTGGAATTTGACGGTGTTTCCTGGCGGCTGATTGAAACCCCCGGATATACGCCGGTTCGTTCTATGGCTATCGATGAGACCGGAACCCTTTACATTGGCGGAAGGAATGAAATCGGTTATTTAGCCCCGGATTCCAGGGGCTTTCTCCAATATGTTTCCCTGCTGGGTCACCTGGAGGAGGAGCAGCAAAGTTTTGGCAATGTGTTGAAAACGATTTCCATGAAAGAGGGGATATATTTCTGTACGGTGAAATACCTGTTCCGATGGCATCCCAAAACCGGGAAAATAAAAGTATGGAAACCCACAACTACCACTCAACGTTTTTTAATGGCCTTTCTATGTCATAAAAAACTGGTGATTCACCAGGAAAATTCCGGGCTCATGCAAATGGTCAATAATTCACTGGAATTATTACCCGGAAGTGAAATATTTGCCCGGGAGGGAATTGCCATGGCGGTTCCGTTTGTCTCCCAAAATTCCTTCGATACTCCTTACCGGAACCCAAGCCCAACACTGCTGATTTGCACACGGTCAGGGAGATTTTATTTGTATGATGGAAAAACGGTGAAACCGTTTCTTACGGAAGTAGACGATTTCTTAAAAAAAAATAAAGTATATCACGGCATCCGCCTATCTTCAGGTGATTTTGCCCTTGCCACCCTGCGCGGCGGCCTTGTGATCATGAACTCCTCCGGACATCTCAAATATCTTTTCAATAAAAATTCCGGTCTGCAAGATGATAATGTGAGATATGTTTTTGAGGATTTCCAGGGAAACCTCTGGTTGGGATTGGATCGAGGGGTATCTAAAATCGAATACGCATCGCCGTTTTTTCTCTATGACAATCGCTCTGATTTACCCGGTATTGTCCTCACAGTAATGCGGCATCGTAAAGATTTATATGTTGGCAGCACCTGGGGGTTATTTGTGCAAGGCCCTCTGAAAAAGGCATTTCACCCGGTATCCGGCATTTCCAATATCTGCTGGAGCTTAGTTTCCATCGATGATTCACTGTTAGCAGCAACCACAAGGGGCGTTTTCCAGGTTAAAAAAGACAGCAATAAAAAAGTGACGGATATTTCCTCTTATGTGTTATTTCATTCCAAACGTTTCCCTAATCGTACCTGGTGCGGGACACGTCATGGATTGGTTATTTTAGACCGGGAAAATGAGCAATGGCATGAAAGTCAGCACCTTCCAGGCATTACTCAACCTATTCATAGTATTGCCGAAGAGAAAGATGGAGACGTGTGGCTGGGTACCTTAACGGGAAGCGTTCTAAAAGTAAATTCCCCAGGCGATACCCTGCAATTTACTCCTCTAATCACCCGGTATGATGCATCCCATGGGCTGCCTCCCGGGAGGATCGATGTGGTGATGGCGGCAGGGCATGTGGTATTGACAACCGATAAGGGGATGTTCTGCTTTGATGAAGAAAAGAAGGTCTTTGTACCGGACCGGATATTGGGAAATGAATTCGCCGGTGGTGCAAAACCGGTATTTCGCATTGCAGAAGATAAAAACAAAAATATCTGGTTCTCTTCCGAATCCAGGAATTTTAAAGCCATCCCCGGGCCGGGAAAGTCTGTGAAAATTTTTTCAAAGCCTTTTCTCAGGCTGCCTGTTTCCCAGGTGAATACCATCTATCCTGATCCTGATGAAAAGACCGTTTGGTTTGGAGGCACTGACGGACTCATCCGCTATGACTCCATAGTGAAAAAAAACACCGATCTCTTCTTTTCAGCTTCTATCCGGGAAGTGCTGGTCAATCGAACCACCCCTATTTTTGGCGGGCATGGCACCCATAGTGATTCTCCCGGTTTCAACCCTATTATTGCCTACAAGGATAGGAACCTTCGTTTTAAATGCGCCGCTCCTTGTTACGAGAATGAATCCGCCACCCGGTATCGATATTACCTGGAAGGCTATGATGATGATTGGTCGGATTGGACATCGGAACCCCAAAAAGATTATACCAACCTCGATGCCGGTTCATACCACTTCCGAGTACAGGCGAAGGATGTTTATGAAAATGTGAGTCAAGAAACGGCTTTCCAGTTTAGGGTACTGCCCCCCTGGACCAAAACCTGGTGGGCACTCTTGATCTACGGTGCCGGGTTGTTATTAGTGATGTACCTGGTGGTAAAATGGCGGTCCGGGAAACTGGAACAGGAAAAACAAAAACTGGAACGTATCGTCAAAAATCGAACCAGGGAAATCAATGACAAAAATCAGCAGTTGGAAAACCAAACCCTGCAATTAAAAGATCAGTCCGAAAAACTAAAAGAAATGGATCAAGTAAAGTCCCGTTTCTTTGCCAATATTTCCCATGAATTTCGTACACCCCTGACATTGATTATGGGGCCATTGGAACAAATGCTTTCCCAAAGTCAAAATCAAGAACAAGAAAAGACAGTGAATGTCATGCTGCGCAATTCCCAGCGCCTCCTTACCTTGATTAACCAGTTATTGGACCTCTCACGATTAAACAGCGGAAAAATGAAATTGCACGCCGGTCGTCAGGATATTGTCCCGTTTTTAAGAGGCATTTTGTCATCTTTTGAATTATTGGCACTCCAAAACCGGTTGCAATTGGAATTTTCCAGTGAAAAGGAAACCATCGATCTTTATTTTGACTGCCAAAAGATGGAACAAATTATCACCAATCTACTGATCAATGCCGTAAAATTTACTCCACCCCAAGGGAAAATTCGGGTTTCTGTCACGGTGACAGGCAGCGGTGCCATTGAAAACGAAAGGGATATTTCACCGGGTTTCGTGGAGATAGCGATTCGCGATACCGGCAAGGGGATTCCCCAGGATCAGTTGTCCTACATTTTTGATCGCTTTTACCAGGCTGGGGGTTCTCAACAGTGGGAACAGGATCATAAAGGGACAGGAACCGGGATTGGGTTGGCATTAACAAAAGAACTGGTAATTCTCCATTATGGGAAAATCGATGTGCACAGCCGGACCGGGGAAAAAAGCGGTACAGAATTTATTATCCAATTTCCCCTGGGTAATGAACACCTTAAACCCGAAGAGATAGTAGAGGTTCCCCCCTCTCCATCAAACCTTAAAAAATCCGGGGAAATTCCAGGATTTTATTTAGTGAAGGAAGATGAAAATGAATCCGGGACAGTGTCAAAAAAGAGAAAAAGAAAAAAACAAAACGCCACCGATATAGAGCCTGAAACCCGGGAACAGGATGAGACAGACGTCATCCTGGTGGTGGAAGATAACGCGGACGTTCGAAAATTCATTAAGGATCCCCTAGAATCCTGCTACACCGTGGTGGAGGCAGTAGATGGCGCGCAGGGTATAAAAATGGCCAAAGAGATCATGCCTGACCTGGTTATCAGTGATATCATGATGCCTAGTGCTGACGGATATGAATTGTGCCGGGCATTAAAGAAAGACATCGCCACCAGTCATATTCCCATTATCCTTCTGACGGCCAAAGCATCGGAGGAAAGCGTCATACAAGGATTGGAAACCGGTGCCGATGACTACATTACCAAACCCTTCAATGCTAACGTATTGGCTGCCCGGGTCAAAAATCTCATTGACTTGCGCCGCCAATTGCAGTTGAAAATCCAACGGCAAAAAATGCTGTTACCGTCTGAAATCTCAGCCTCTTCCATGGACGAGACCTTTCTGAAGGAATTCCAGGAAGTCATAGAAAAGAATTTATCCGACCCGGATTTTAACGTTGAAGAATTGAGCCGGAAGCTTTACATGGGACGGTCTACCTTGCATAAAAAAATAAGGGCGCTAACCGGGGAAACTCCCAACCAGTTTATCCAGTCGTACCGGTTGGAGCGGGCAGCGCAGTTGCTCAAAGCTAATTTTGGTAATATCACTGAAGTGGCCTTTGAAGTGGGATTTTCCAGTACCGCGTATTTTACCAAGTGCTTTAAAGAGAAATTTCATCAATTACCTTCTTCCTTCCAGGCAGCGGAAGGCCCTGGAAGCAACCCTTAAATAAAAATTTTGTAGATATTCACGGTCCGTCCTCATGGTATTGGGGTCTATTAAGTCGTTTTTTTGTTCTTTTCCACCAATTTTTAGTGATTTTTTAACGATTCCATGGCGTATTCAGTTGAAAACACGTGATATCAAAGCATAAATCCTCCATAGACAATTTTTATAAATTTATAGAGGATATTTATATCATTGAGGTTCCCGGTTTAATATAATACCCCACGATCGTTTGGCATGGGACGTTAAATGTCAAATGATCATGGCTTCACTCAATGGTGAGTGAGTCAAAAAAAAAATAAAAATATAGGAGGAAAAAAATGGCTTATCAAGCTCGTGTTCAAATCAAAAACGAACTAAAAGAGGATCAAAAAATTAAGGCTATCCGTAAAATCTCTGAGAGCCCTCATGAACAATTTATTGAAATTGCTAGGGGTGAAGAGGAGAGGTTTATGATGGTTGATACTCTACAATTAGTAACCATCCAGGTTCCCGATTCCAAGGTAACAGAAGGGATATGTTTTAAGTTTTGCACCAAAGTTAATCTACAGGCGACATATTCGAAGGATAAGAAAAAGTTGGACATTCGACTCTTGGATACTGGGGGTGATTTAGAAATCCCAACAACCGTTAATGTGACTGTTGGTGACGAGAAGCCGTGAAAAAGGTGATAAGTGTTTAGCAATCAACAAAAAAAACTTTCCCCGGTGGGACAAGAGTGAATAAAATGAGCCACCCCAAAAGGGTGGCCCCGCCGGGGCTTAAAAGGAGGAAATTATGACTACTGAAAAAGTATTGTTGGAGGGTTTGACCCTGGAAAATTTTGGCATAGAGCTGTTTGCACGGGAAGCTCAAATTTTTAGATCGAAGCGGTTCGGTCTCGAGGATATAGAAGGAACCCCTATAACAAGGGACATAATCGCTCGGCAGAAATCGGCATATGATGCAGCACCGGACCCCTATGAGGCTTTAAAGAACATAAGTACTCAAAGACTGCTCCGGGAACTTATTGAACGCTGGCATTGGAAAGAAGGTCGTATGGATATACTGGAACGGCTCCAGGAACCTGGACCTTTTGAACGTAGGCATGGGGAAGATGGTCGACTGGATGGATTTGAACTTGACAATTTGCTTAAAAAGTTTGATTTGGGTGAACTGCTCGGATCATTTGCTAAAACTTTCATTAGTAGAGCTCGTGAAAATGCGAAATGCACAGCCCTTGTTTTAAGGGAACAAGATATGGAGCAGAACGGTGAATACTACAGACTGAAAACTAAATTTTTTAAAGATGCGCTTCTTAATTTGCATGATAAAGAACCTTTCCGCGACCAAACCGTAATAGATGGAGATGCATTAACCGGTTTCCTGGTGGAGGAAAATGTTATCGCCACTGTCCGTCATGGAATAGCTGGGGAGGATGTAGAGAGACTTCGTTTTGTTTTTGGATACGAAATGAAAGATTCCAGAACATCTAATATATATATCCCCCAAAAGGATGTTTACAAAGGGAAAAAAATCATTGATAAGAGTCCTGTTGGTGTAGACTCGGATTGGGCTCTCTTTGAAATTGATCCTCCGGCCAACAATCGAAAAACTGCAACATTGTCTAAAGAAAAAGTTTTTTTTAAAGATGGGGTCTATGTGTGGGGATTCCCAATTTTGTTACCATTGAAGTTTGCAGGAGGAGCATATGTATGTGATGATAGCAGCGATATTTATTTCATGGCCAATGCAGATATTTACGAAGGGAACAGTGGTTCCCCTGTATTCAGGTCTGATACCCATGAAGTGGTGGGAATTGCTGCAAGTCTCCACGGTTCCAGCAAACATTTATCAGATATGGAATTAGCCGAAAACTACTACAGAACAAGACATTTGCCTATGGATTGCAGTTTGGGAGGAGCCAAATTCACCAGGGTTTCGGAATTCACCGATGTTTTGAAAAGGTATAAAGAGGAGAACCCATAAGAACGGACAGCGTCCTGTAAAGGCAACTGTAGGTTAAACTTTAAGTAATTTGCTGCATGGAGATATGCAGACAGGAGACGTTTATACCAAAATTGGAGGTAAAAAATGACAAAGGAAATGAACATGACAATCGAAAACAAACTGGTTATAGAAAAAAGGGATTTGAATATCTACCACCATTCCACCAGCAGCGGGTATTTGCTTAGTTATAATAAGCGGTCAAAGCCTCCTCTTGCCCTGGGGTCAGTTGAAACGGGCGATTACTTGCACATCTCCATTGTCAGTGGCCCTGGTGATTTAAAGAATGAATGTTGGATAAATCTACCCTCTTGGGTGGATTTTGAATTTTCAGCAGAAGGAAAGATGGTCTTAACCCATTCAGGTGAGGCTAACCGGATAATTTTAAAGATTCCCCCGGGGCCACCCACATGGCAGTTGAAGGTGACACGGTCCGATGATTTCCAGTTTTTACCACCATCGGACCATGTCATCATTGGTGACGCATTATCGAGAGTCCAGGGATGAAATACGGAAGAAAAGTATTTAATAAGATTTTTGAAAATAAAGTATTTTATGCACTAAAAAAATAAAACTTAAAAAATGGAGGAAACAAAAATGAAGACGTTTAGTAACGTTATAAAAGTAAGTGTATTTACGGTTTTGGTTTTAATGGTGTGCCTGCAAGGAATTCCCACGCCGGTTTATGCCTATGGGGCCGAAGAAAAAACGGCTGTGGAAAAGGAAACGATAACGGTGGTAAAAATTATACTACCGGTTGGAACAGTGGGAAAAAAGTACAAAGAGAATATAAAAAAACAAACGGGACTAAAAGATGAGAAGCTAAATTGGATAATAGATAAGAATACTAAGAATGCTTCATATCCTAAAGAATTCCGGCTGGACCCAGAAAGTGGAGAACTGTCAGGCACCCCCAAAAGTAAGGGTGATTATAACTTTAAAGTAAAGGCATGGAAAAGTGACAATGATAAAGTGCTAAATCTACAAACGTTCGATGTATCTCTTAAAATAAAGCCCAAGAAAGTAGTAAAAATTATACTACCGGTTGGAACAGTGGGAAAAGCGTACAAAGAGAATATAAAAAAAAAAGAGGGGCTAAATGATGAGAAGCTAAATTGGATAATAGATAAGAATACTAAGAATAATTCATATCCCAAAGAGTTCCGCCTGGACTCGGAAAGCGGAGAACTGTCAGGCACCCCCAAAAGTAAGGGTGATTATAACTTTAAAGTAAAGGCATGGAAAAGTGACAATGATAAAGTGCTAAATCTACAAACGTTCGATGTATCTCTAAAAATAAAGCCCAAGAAAGTAGATTATGAATTAACAGAAAGGCTCCGGTTGATTGGCGGCTATGAGATGTCCCGAGCCACTTCCGCAAAGGGTAGTGAACGGTTGTTTGTGGATTTATATTTAAGCCAGCCCTTTCCGTTGAAATTTAACAATGATGAATTCAACTTTGATTTCCCACTTCGCATTTGGGGTAATGTACGGATCGCCAGTGCACCCCAGGCCAGTGAGAAAGCCATCGGAACCCTGGATCAAGAAGCTTTCAGCGAATTAACCAACTTGAGCCTTAATCAAATCACGACATCTGCTGAATTCCTGTTAGGACTTGAGTTAAGGTTAAAGACTTTGGGGAAAGAGCATAATAAATATAAAAGTACCTTTAGCTTCATTATGGCCACCGGTGTGGTTAAGCCTCTCTTTTCCACTAAAGATAGCCTGGAAATATTTAAAATTTCCGAAGACTTTAAAAATCAATATCCCAGACTGGATACTGAAGGAAAAACTCATGTTACCTTTATCCTGCCGGAAAGAAATCGATTCTATAAACAATTCTACCTGGGATTTCGCCTAAAAACATATGAAAGGAGCGGTAATGGAACGGTTCCTCTCCCTTATGTGGTTGATATGACCTGGGGAATTAATGAAGCAGCCAGTGGTGAAGGCGGGCATCTATTTCGGAAATCGGTTTTTCGCCTGGATAGCTTTTTGCCATTACCTTTTGAATTGCCTATTCTAAAACTCCCGGTTTATATTTTCGGTGCAGTTGTGATCAATGCCAGTAAAGGGAGGGCCAGGAAACCACTATTCCTTGAACCTGCCGGTACAGATGTACAAGCACATTCATCTGAGGTATTGAAGGTTGTCCTGCCGGATAATGACCGTGATTACTTCCGGATTGGTATTGGAATTAACCTGGCAAAGTTGTTTGAAATTGAAAAAAGTAAAAACGGCGATAATAAAAAATAAGTCAAAGGATAGGCCCGGTTGAAAAAGTATAGTGGCATGGGGTATGTGTGCAGCGAGCACAATCGAAGTGCTGCCCGTTGACACACATACCCACCACTGCTTACCTATTTAACACCCGGAGAGATATGAGATTAATAATTTCAAGTAAAAGAGGGGACAGGCAAAAAAAATTGCTTGAGTCGTGCGAATGATCTTGAAAATACCGTCCAATAAGTGTATTATTCCAAAGGACATAAATGGATGACCTGGCTGACTGTCCCACTTTTTATAATATTGGAATATTAGGAGGTATTTTAATGAAAAATTTAGAAGAATCTGTGACGTTTTATTTTCAAAAGGGTAAATCCGATAAGGTGTATCAGGCCTTTCTTCAAGGAGTTGACGGCGGTTTTACAGTCAATTATGCGTTTGGCAGACGGGGGACTACTTTAAAAACAGAAACCAAAACCAAAGAGCCCCTGGACTATGAAAAGGCGAAAAAGGTTTATGATAACCTGGTAAAGAGTAAGATGGCAAGAGGGTATACCCGGGGTGATGCCGGCACGCCTTACATTCATACCGATAAGGAATCCCAATATACGGGTATTCACTGTCAACTGTTAAGTGAAATCCTGTTACCAAAGGCAAAGGAATTTATTGAAGATGATGGTTACTTTGCTCAGGAGAAACACGATGGCAAACGCCTTCTTTTATCAAAGGGGGAAGCGGATGTTACAGCCATTAATAAAAAAGGGCTTTCCTGTGGAGCGCCCGAGCCGGTAATCGAAAGTGCAAAGCGGATGCCCCAAAACAGTATTATCGATGGGGAAACGGTATATGAAATCGTATATGCCTTTGATTTGTTAAAGAATAAGGGCGTAGATACCAGGAAGTCACCCTATGAGGATCGCCTGGCTCAACTGGAGAATACGGCTTTTGGCGATAGTATCCGGGTGGTTACCACTGCCCGTACCACCGCGGAAAAACAACGGTTATTTGATCGGTTGGAAAAAAATGGCGGCGAAGGAATCGTGTTCAAGAAACGTTCCGCCGAATATCTCCCGGGTTCTCCTGCCAGCGGTGGTGACCAATTTAAGTATAAATTTTATAAGACCGCATCGGTTATCGTGTCGAAACACAACGATAAACGCAGTGTTGCCATGGAAATAATCGACAATGGGCAAAAGGTGTTTGTGGGAAATGTTACCATTACCCCTAACAAGGATGTTCCCGCTGTAGGATCAGTCATCGAGGTACGTTATTTATATGCCTATGAAGGGGGAAGTTTATACCAACCGACTTACAAGGGGGTCCGAGATGATGTGGATACGGAAGAATGCCGGATGAATCAGCTTATATATAAAAAGGAACAAATATCTTAGAGAAAAAGGAAAAAAGACTGGACCGGTTTCCTTCGTTCTATGACAGAACGATTATGGCTTTTGCTTTCGTTTCTTCAAATCGTTGAGCTTTTCTGCCAACCGCGTCAGCGCATTGTTTTATACGTCTATGTTCGTTTCCTTTTTTTGTAATCCTTTGTCTATAAATGGTTTAGGCAGGTGAGAGCAATTTTCTATGTTACATTTATCGCATTTCTATGTTTTTTTTCTCAGTTTGTAACCCCTTGTCTATCAACGGTTTACGCAACCGGAGGCAATTTTTTATGTTACATTTATTGCATTTCTATGTTTTTTTTCTCAAGATAGTATTTTGTGTACTTGTAAGTGCCCTGTCTATTGATTATGCCTTTTTTTATTAGTTCCTCAAGCTGTGTCCGAATTTTCCTGGTAGGAATTTCCTTGCCGATTCGTTTTTGAATTAATCCTATCGAACTGTTTGGATATACTTTCAAGTCCTGGATTATTAATTCCCTTAAACGGTATGGCTCGATTGTTTTCAAGTTTGTTTTGCCTTTGAATCCCAATTGTCTTAAAAATTCCGGGTTAATAAAATACTCGGTTCCTTTTGTCTTCCCTTTTGATAATACTAATCCATAATCGGGTAATCTTCCCAACCAATCTCTCATACCGTTTTTCTCCCCGACATTTAAAATATTAGCCAATTCCACTGCTGACAGGGAATTATTTAAAGCAATTAAACCCAAACAGATCAGTTCTTTTTGTTTTAAGGGAAAATCATCGTTTGCTTTCTCAATTAAGCGAATGGCTTCATTATTAAAAATTCGTGAAAATACAGTTACCTTAACTTGATCACTCTTCTCTTCTACTACGGGAATTTGCTTCCCTTCCGATAACAGTACTTCATAGATTTTATCATATCCACTTCCTTCTCGTTCCATTAACCGTAGATCATAGAATACTTTTGCCAGGTGTTCATTTCTTCTTACGGATTGTGAAATAATGTTCTTCGGGGTTACACCCCAGGGTAATAAGCCCGGGCTGTGAACTTCCAGGTGATTGGGATACAGGTTGATAAAAATATCTCCCCTCATGGTATAAACCCTATGAACCAAAGCATTAGCGATTAATTCCCTGATGACTACTTCATCATAAAAAGGGATATTTTTTCGGAAAATTCCGTCGGGGATTTCAATTGTTTCTTTCCATTCCGGTATTTCTGTTAGGACGGCGTTCAATAATTCCACCGGGTTTAGATAAAAATCGTCCCAAACAGTCTTTTTAATTTTTTCATCTCGTTCATTGTATTTAATGAATTGAATGGTAGGCGCGTGTAATAGAATGGCCCTGTCCTCACGTTGACCGATCCATAAAACTCCTAAATTCGTTAGATATTTCCCCTTGACAAATAAGTAATACTCGAGTAATTCATTAACTGTTTTTTCTTTTATAAAATTTGAAACGCGTTCTGAATTTTTTATGGCTATTATGAAATCATCGAGTTTTTGTTTGTCGATTTTACTTCCGGGAACTTCCTGGTTGGTTTGAGTTTCCCAGACAAACGCATTTTTTTCGGCTGCAAGACGTGCGATTCCTTCTGGCATTATGGGTTTGCATTCGTCGGCAATACGAGCATAGAATTTCCCGTCTGAGGTACTCGCTATTGACTGTTCGTTTCGTAAAACTTTAATTTCTATAAATTCACCGCCATTTTCCGCTGTTTTTATTACCGGTATGATAGCTACATTAATAGTTCTCTGGGAAATTGTCTTCAGGATTTTGTCAGGTAATTGAGGATCAATCCGTTGATCAGCCAGCGGAAGGTTTTCACTGTCTTCTATTCCAACCAAAATTAAACCTCCTTTGGAATTAGCAAAACAGATGCAATCTTTTGCCAATTCGCCCCAATTGGCACGTTTACCGGTAATCAATAAAAGCGATTTTTTATCTAATTCGTGTCCTTCAATCATTTGTTCAACGTTTCATTTCTTTTCCCGACCTGACCGGGAATCTTCCGGCAGCTAATATATCTATTGCCGGTTTGAACCGGTTAAGAGGATAAAGTAGCACAAATCGGTGAAAATTTCAACTTCCCGGCAGAAAAAAAGAAAATTATTTCTCATATTAACGCTGCTTTCGTTCCTTCAAATCGTTTAGCTTTTCTTCCAGCCGCTTCAGCAGCACACTGTTTTTTATCTTCCCGGCTTTTTTTATCTCCTCTCTTGCTTTTTCATAATCCCCCTTGTCCATGTACACCTGCGCCTTCCGCAAACATCTTAAATATTCCCTCCCTTGCTCTTGCCGACGCTGCTGCTCCACCTCTGTCGATTTCCGTTCCACTTCTTTTTCCAATTGCAAAAGCCTGGCATCCGTTTTTATTTTTTTTAAAGCACCGATAAGCCTTTTTGCCATGAGGTAATCTTCATCGGCAATATTCTCTGCCACCAGCAGTAAACCTCTTTCATACTGTTCCTCTCCTTTGCTGAGCTTACGATTTATCTCCAATTCCAGGGCAGTCAATTGGGGCGTATCTTTTATTTTCCTGGCCCGGGCAATCATATCTAAGGCTTTATGGTATTTTTTATTTTTCAGCAATTCTTTGGCAATATCCAGGTAGGCCTTATATTTCACCCGGTTCATTAACGCTTCTTTTTCTTGCGGCGAAATTTCCGGCTTTGTTTTTCTAGCCGGTGGAGGCCTAACAATTTTAACGGGTCTGCGGATTGGGATTTTTATTTTCTTTTTATCTTTAGGTGTTTCCCGGGGCGGTTTCCGTTGACCTTTCACCCGGGGGGGTCTTGTCAGCCTGACGTTAACCGTGGGGGGCGTGCGGGATGGTTCGACCGGTTTACTCTCGCTGTATACAAAAAAATAAAAAAATAATCCCATTGTTGCGATTACAAGGCCCCCCAAAATAAACCACCACCATACCAACGACTTTCGCGGTTTTAACGGTTTTATATAAGTGATACCGCTGTCCTTTGCTGCCGGTTCGTTTCTCTTAAGTTTAGCAATTAATTCATCGATACCAATACGATTGCCCGGGTCTAGGCTCAGCATTTCCAGGAGAATGTCTTCATAGAGGAACCTTTCAAAGGCATTCAGACGTTGGTTTTCTATTTTATCCTGCACCAACCGGCGATAGAAAAATGAATAACACAAACTGTCTTTGATTTCAGCCATATGGGTGCTGTCAAAACAACCCGGTTTTTCACATGTTTGTAAGATATCCTTTAGTTGCCGGTTTTCTTCCGGGTTCAGTGTAATGGTTTGATAGGTTTTCCCGGTAAAGAGCCGGGTAAAGGCAATACCGGCTGAAAAAATATCCACTTTGGATGTAATGTTTTCCCTGTTGTAAAACATTTCCGGCGCGATATACCCAACGGTGCCGCAATAAAGATATTCTTCCGCATCGATGAAATCCCTTACTTTCCAATAAAATTCAAAATCGCCGATCTTTACATGGTTATTCACCAGGAATAAGTTATCCAGTTTTATATCGAAATGGGCGCGGTTTTTTGCATGAATAATGCTTAATCCCTTTAAGAATTCCCGGAGCCATTTAAATTTATTTTCCGGACTTTCGCCCAGCTTGTCTTCTAAAAGAGCATCGGCTTTTTCCCAGAAACTGACATAGACGGTTTTATCAAACAATATCTCATTCTTTTCTTTTGGTTTTCCCTCATAAAGGCGCTGAACCGGCATAGAGGAGTACAGGACATCCAGGAAGTACTGCTTATAATCATCTCCCCCTTGTTTGATGACACTGTCAAACTTGCCGGTAAAATCTTCTTCATCATAGCTCATCCTGAGGGCAGCGAATTTTTTCTTGTACAGACTCAAAAATGTAAAAGTGGTTCTACCTTTTCCCAGTACGGTTAATATTTCAAACAGGTCGCTTTTTCTACGATTTTTCTTTCCCAGGAGGTTTATATGGTGCTGGGATTCTTTACTTTCCAGTTTTTTATATAATTCTTCCAGGGAGATTCGGGAAGGATGAGGGTCTCTGACAACGGTTTTCTCTTGTTTTGCCCGCATGTTTAGTGGGAAAGCCTGTTAATAAATTGATTTATAGAGTCCTCTTGACGGTCGTTTAACTTAATGAATTTCAACCCGACTTCATAATAAGGACCGTTTTCTCTTTTACTATCCTTTTCATCTACCAATGAAGACCAAACGACTATTCCTTCAAAGGGTGTGACGCCGTCTATGAATGGAGACATCCGGATGCTGTAAATAGTATTGGCGGCCGGTTTTTGGGGTGCTTTCAGGCAAATGCCTCTAGGACTTATATTCTTGATCTCACAGGTATCCGACTCATCCAGTTTTGTCCAATAGTTCTGAATTTCGAACCGCTGCTGGGTACGTCTATTTAATTTTTCAACAGGCTTAATGGACTTGCTGTCTCTTTTATTTTTATACATGGCGGCATCGGCTTTTCTCAAGAGATCATCGATGGAACATGGATGCTGCGGATCATAATGTGCCATGCCCATGCTGAGTGACAGGTGATACGGCTGCCGGGTATGTTCATTATATTTGATAAATTTCTGCTTAAGGTTTTCCTTAACGATGGTTTCAATATTCTCACTGTCGTGTTCGGTTAAGAGCACGACAAACTCATCTCCCCCGATACGGGCGAAAATGTCGGATTTCCGGAAGATATTTTTGATTATGTTTGCCGTATCCACCAATGCTTCATCGCCTGCCTGGTGGCCGAATCGGTCGTTGATGGCTTTCAGATCATCGAGGTCCAGGAAAAGAAGAGACATGTTTCGTTTGGTACGGTCGGCTAATTTGCACTGCTGCTCGGCAAGGGTGAAGAAGCCCCGCCGGTTGTAAAGCCCTGTAAGTACATCGGTAATGGCAGCAACATGTAATTGCTCTTCAAGTTTTTTGCGCTCAGTGATATCGATGGCGATACTTAACAGGTGTGGTTCCCCATTGAGGTGGATTGGCACCCCGGAGAAAAGTGTGTGGCAAATATTGCCTGACTTCTGGCGGGTTTCAACCTCTATATTATGAACTTCTTTGTGTTTCTCGAGGGTTTCAATGAAGCGCTGCCGTTCCTCTTGTTTTACCCAGAGATTAAGCTCGACTGTCGTGCGACCGATAAGCTCTTCCCGTGTATATCCCAAAACATTAACATAGGTATGGTTCACATCGACGATGCGACCGTCATCGATTTTGGTTATCGCCATTAATGCAGGACTGGAAAAAAAAGCTTTGGCAAACTTTTCCTCACTGGCTCTCACCGATTCTTCAGCTTGCTTGCGGGCGGTAATTTCGCCGGCAGCACCTACGATACCGATGATATGGTTATGTTGATCATCCCATTTTGGTTGTCCGAATAAATTAATCCATAATACCTGGCCCGATTTTGTAATTAAGCGCAGCTCACGGTCACCTGGTTGGCCGGACAGAATCGTTTCAAACATTTGCATAAGACCAGGGAAATCATCCGCATGAATCATATTTCCCCATGTATCCACGTACTTCACATCATCGAAAGTATAACCGCTTAGTTTCGTGAACCCTTCTGATATCCATTCAAGCACCATTTTTCCCTTAGGATTGACCAGGATTTCATAAATGTAATCAGAGGTCAGTTCTGAGATGTTGCGGTAACGGGTTTCACTTTCTATTAGTCTTTTTTCCATTTGATGTTTATATAAGACAATTTCGATATTGCTGTGTAATTCCCCGTCTTTGTAGGGTTTAATAATAAAGGCATGGGGTTCGGAAGTTTTGACCCGTTCAAGTAAGTCCGCATCCCTGGAAGCTGTTAGATACACAATAGGAATATTAAAACGCGAATGGATTTGTTTGGCCGCTTCGATTCCATCCATTTCGCCCCTTAGAAATATATCCATCAAAACAAGATCGGGTTCGTGGATTTCGACTTCCTCGATGGCTTGCTCTCCCGTGCCCACCACCGCCGGAATCTCATACCCATATTCTAAAAGCGCATATTTTATATCTTCTGCAATGATGAATTCATCTTCTACAATTAAAATTTTTTTCTTCCCGGTTGAATCAACTTTTGCATCAGTCAATTTTATACTTCTCCTCTAAATCTTTTGTATTTGTTTTCATACAACTTTAAAGATAAACTGTACACAAAAAACAATTATTTTTCAACCCTTTTTATAATAAATTTTGGTTTTTTTATCCGTCAACGGTCTCAAAAGTCATTAACTGGCATTGGGGGCAGAAATGAGAACTGCGGTTGCTGATTTTAATACGGATGATCCCGGTTCCACAGGTATAACAGGGCAAACCTTCCCTGCCGTATACGTTCAAAAAGTGCTGATGATCCCCTATTTTGGAATCAGGCAGTTGATAATCGGAAATAGTCGTACCTTTATTTTTTATGGCCTGTTTTAAAAGACGGGGTAATTCCCGGCTTAATCGTTTGACAACTGTAGTTTCAAGGCGAGACAGCGGTGTCAGGGGATGAATTCCCACCCGGAACAATACTTCATCCGCATATATATTCCCTACCCCTGCCAGCACATGTTGGTCCAGCAGTATGGTTTTGATGCCCCGCGTGGTTTTCAGCGAATTTAAAACGTTAAACACATTATGAAAATCCAGGGGATCAGGACCCAGTGCCGGTAGTAGAGCTTCTTTTTCAGGCCACAACTTCATCCGGCCAAATTTACGCATATCCACGAAATAAAGGGAAAATTTTTCGTTGAACACAAATTTTACCCTCAGGTGTTTTTTATCTTTCTTCCCCGGTTTGTGCAGCAATTTTCCTGTCATGCGCAGGTGGACAGTTAGGTGAGAATCATTTATTAAAGAAAAGCAGATATACTTCCCTTTTCTGAACACTCTTTTGATTTTATTATTTTTCAGGGCAGTGGTGAATTGCTTTCGTGTCCCTTCGATGGAACGGGTCTCGTAGACTTTGATTGATTGAAAGGTTTTCCCTTCTACCAATGGCTTCAGTTCGTTAACAATGGTTTCAACTTCGGGTAATTCCGGCATCAGGCAACCTCACTCGATTATTAAATTTCTTAGATATATTATACGGGAAGTTATCCTGATGGGTTCAAAAAACAATAAATATATTCGGAAAGCACGAAAAATAAATTACAAATTACAAGTGACAAATTACAAACAATATACAAATCACAAATTACAAATAACAAATAAAATCACAAGAGATCTCTTCAGTATCCTCTTAATATAATTGTTTCTAAGGATTTCAACGGTATCGGTTGGGTGATTTGAGGTTTGTAATTTAGGTCATTGGGATTTGTAATTTGTTTGTATTTTGTAATTTGTAATTTCGTGACTTTGACTGAATCCTGACGTGGACTTGAACTCGTTAAGAAATCGTTGTATAATGTACAGCATAAAGACATAATGCGCCCGTAGCTCAATGGATAGAGCGGTAGACTTCGAATCTGCGCGTTGGGGGTTCGACTCCCTCCGGGCGTAATCTTTTATATGGGAGGTTTCGAGCTTTTCCGGAACACGGAATATGAGCGTTGTGGGCTAAAAATGGGCTAAAAAAAGTTCTGGACTGTCCCTTTAAATTTTCAATTGTTCATCCAGGCGTTTACTCTCTTCAATGCGGAGGCTGAGGGTTCTCATGTAACGGTATGCCGCCTTATTGCCATACCGGGTGTAGGCCCTATCTGCCCAGCGGTAGGCTTCCTGCAGATCACCCCTGACCTCAGCGGCAACGGCAATATTAAAGGCTGCCCGTCCGGCAATTTTTTTATCGGGATTTTCCAGGACCGTTTTCCATATTGAAACCGCCTCTTCCCAATTACCGGTTTTAATATAGCGAAAGGCCTCCTTAAATTCCAGACAACCCTTGGTGTAATAGGTACGGCTGACATTGATCCAGGTGGGTGAGATTCTAGCTCCGTATTGAATACCGGAGAAATGTCCGGCCAGGTTTATTGCCTCCCGTTTTCGGGGTAATTTTCGGCGGGCCTCTTTTTTAGTATCCCCAACCGTGTTCCAGACCTTCCGGTCACTATACACGTTGGCATCGACGACGGATTTGTTATGGGGTTCGTAAATTTTCCAGCCGGAACTAACATCAATGTATAATTCGGCATAATACCTGGGGACTTTAATTTTAATTTTTTCTTTGGTCTCTTTGTCTTTTACTGTTTTTTTTATCATTCTTTTGTCGATGCGGATATCTATGTTGGAATCAAAGGTCTCCAGGGAAATCAAAGCGTCAATCCGGTATTTTTTGCAGATTTGTACCGCCCGCTCCCAGGACAGGGGTGGGGGAAAAGTTCTGGTACCGGTTCCCTTCAGTCCCTCTCCCTGAATAATGACGGCACTGAATCTCGGTGAATTGTTGAGGGTCTCGGCCAGCCCTCCCAGGCAATATCCGGAACCGATATGGTCCCCCATGATGGTCTCTCCTGAGACAAATCCCTCTAAAATATTGACAAATTTACTTTTTTTCGCTGGTAAGGATCGATTGATGATACCCACATGTTTGATCTCCTGGCTAACAGAAATCTCGGCCGGGACTAGAACCTGTAGGGAAGTTTGGGAAACCGAACAGGAAGTTACCAGGAGTAGACCAATCAGTAAAAAAACCAATGAAAAATTTTTGATAACATTCATACATTTTTTTCGTCTAATCATTTAAATTTTTTAAAAAACCTCATTATGCTGATATTTTTTTCTTTTCCAGGTAGCAAAAACTGGTTTTAAAGTCTTTTTGTTTTTCATAAGTTAGTATTCTAATTGAAATCGAATGAGAAATCAACAATTGAATGCATGTTTTTGTATTTTTTTGGAAAACGGGGCTGGTGCTGAATGGCACCTTTTCCCGTCTCCACTGTCCCCTGTCTTCTGCCCTTCATTGGCTGCTTTTAATTGAGAGATAAAATCATCGATTAACAGCTTTACTGCTTTTTCAATAGTTTCGTTCAGTTCTTTCGGACCGCTAGCCAGCATTTCCTTTTGCCACCAGGAAATCACCCGTGTACTGATATTTTCGGCCCCTAGCCAGGTGGATATCCATTTTGATACGGTCAACTGGACCAATGTGAAATACAACTCTTTGGAGGCCCCCATAACATCTACATTTATACTTAACGTTGGAATGATCGTGGTGCCCTTTTGGTCCGCGTTATTTTTTATTTCCAGGATTCGTATTCCTGCTTTTTTAAGTGAAGACTCCATAATTTCGTATATCGCCCTGATATTATCTTTAGACATTGGGATACCGGCTTGTTTTAATTGGCTTTCTGCTTCTTCCGCATTAAACTCTTCTGCTTTTTCCGCCAGCGGACTTTTATAACCTTTGTAGAAAGGAACACCGTTAAATTGGCACTTGATCCTGACGTAGTTGACACCTTTTAAGTTTTTGTTATCCAATTCAGCGGCTGCCGGGAGCAGCGGTGACATAATTAAAACCCCAAACAGCAAAATTAATCCGGTTGTTTTTCTCATATTTACCTCTCTATTAAGACCTATATCTTACCCCATAAGAACATAAAAGTAAATCTTAACAGAAATACAAATGAATCAATGAGAGAAAATTATTTAAGCGTCGCAAGATGAAATGGCCGTGCAAGTGAAAAGTTTTTGCCCCGCTTTTTACAAAAAGCGGGCCGCCGGAGGCTTCCTATTCAATGAGTGCCGTAAAAATCTTATGTAATCGGAAACTGCTCGCAGCGGGCAGAGATAGTTGCACCAGGGTCTGGTAATAAACAACGATGCCACCAAAACAATGGCCAGCAGCCCGAATTGAATATATGTACCGGTAAGATTAAAAAACGTTCCGAATACTTCGTAACTTGAATAACCGGGATTGCGATAGAGCAATGCCACTACAATCACAGCCCAGGCCAGGGTGCGTTGTATCCAGCGTAAATAGGAATGGTGTTTTGCAGGGATTCTTTGCTTTGCGCCGCCGATGACTTTTAATAATTCCTGCGAAGCCCCAAAGGGACAGAAATTTTCACAATAGGGACTTTTCCCTATTGCTATCACAGGCAGCAAAACCCCCGCGATTAAAAGATACCAGTAAAGATGGGTATGCCAATCCGGCCAGTATCCCATCAAAAGAGAGTTGATATTGATAAGTGACAGGGGGATGGTGTAGACAAACCCCAACACCAGTAACCCGGTTAACATCGACACCCAACGTAAGACTCTCTTCGGTTTCCTTTTGATTTTTTTAGAGTAAAGGGAAAAACCGACAGCAAAAAGCAGCAGCAAGACTATCTCCGGGAAACCGAAAGTAATGGGTTTCGTTTTCTCCGGCTTCACCGGCAGATTTAAGGCATCACCTGCAACTTTGCGCAAAGCCTGGCGCGCCGAATTCAACAAGGCCGTTAAAGAAAGGGTCGCCCCGGAAACAGAATCCACATCTTCACCCGGGGTAAAAGAGTGAGAATAATTTTTACCCTGCAAAGAAGAAGGGAATTTTTTTGCCAGCACTTTGCTGAAAAAAGGGGCTGTCTCTTTATGATCGACAATAACGATTCCGTTTATATTGCCTGCCAGGTCCACCCCAACCACCACCTTCATCGGCCCCCCATAGCCGGAAGCTTTACCAATTGCCGCGTAACCAATTACGGGCTTGCCAGGGGCGCTGGAACCGGCATATATCCCAGGGGAAAAAGATTCAAAATACCCTGCTCCCGGCAGTGCTTTCTCCAGGAAAGGCGCTAAATCCGTTTCCTGCCGCAGCGCACCGGCAAACCAGGCCAGGATAATAGTGACCAGGGCTACTAACGCTGCCGCGCGTTCAAATTTTTTCATCAACCTCGACATCTACTTTTACAGCCGGTTCTTTAGCTGAAGGCGTGCCGATTTTCAATAGACGCCATAAGCCTACGCCTGTGATAATAGTAAAAAGGGAAAAAATGATTCCCCCTTTCACAGCGGCATCCATTTCTTTTTCTCCGATACTGGTACCGATAAAAGCAATGGTAAACCCAAATACCAATACCCAGAGCCCGAAAAGAATCCACTTCCAGGAAGGCATCGGGGTTCCGCGGTCTTCCATCCAGGTCTTAAACCCGACGATCATTATACAGGCAAAAATACCTTCAAGAAACCAAAATAAACCACTGGTAAAAAATGGCATGTTCATGTTATCGTTCTCCTTTGCCTCCGGCGGCCCGCTTTTTGTAAAAAGCGGGGCAAAAACTTTTCACTTGCACGGCAATTTTATTGTAATCTGCTTTAATCATTCGTACCCATTGATTCCACTGCCTACTGCCTACTGCCTACTGCCCACTGGACCCACTATAGCTCGATAAACTCCTCTGTCTTGAGCCACCAGGGAGGTTCCCGATAAGAGTTGTTGCTGCCGCCCAGTGAGGGCATGTAATAGCTCTGGGGGTCGGGTCCGGGATAAAAAAGTTTTTGCATCCCGGTCAATGCGCGGTCTGCCAGCCCGGTGGGATCGTGCAGCGATACGTTGAAAGCAGCTTTGTGTAGCCAGTTGGACTTTCGTGTATACGGGCAAGTTGAAATACAGAGTCTGCACCCGAGGTTCCCCAGGTTTGAAAACCAAAAATTATGGCACTTTGCCGAATTCATCGCGTACCTCGAATAGCCGCGAACTTTTTCTTTACCACCCATAGTAATAGCACCGCTGGGGCATTGCTCAGCACACACCTTGCAAGTTTTGCAAAAATCTTGGACCCCGATATCGATGGGCTTATCCGGCTGTAAAGGAATATTGGTGGTGATAACGGCGGGCCGGAAATTGCAGCCCACTTCCGGGGTAATAACAATGCCGTGCCGGCCCTGTTCCCCTAATCCCGCATCCACCATGATGGGAGGAACCATCAAATCATAATCGGTTCCCGGTGTATGAGGCCGTACCGCATATCCCAGGTGCTTGATAAAAGAAGTCAGCCGGAAAGCAATGATCCGCGAAATAGAGTAAGCATCATTGGAAGTTCCATAGTTGGGGTTGGCATACATGGGGTCCCACGACATGGGAACCCCTACGACAATGGCATACTGCCAATGCTTGGGAATTACCAGGGGTTTGTCGGGATCGAATCCCCGGCCTCTTTTGGGATAACCATAAACCCAGTCAGGGTTTAATTTGGCAATACCTACAAGCGTTGAACCCAGTTGGTGGGCAATTTTTTTGATCAATAGGGACGTTTTTTTAGGGTCTTTTAGCTTGTAGGGTTCTGTTGGCCCGCCAAAGCGGCCGCCTTTGGGAAAATCCGATACCTCCGGCGGGTCTTTAATGCGCTCCGGTGAAACCGCCCCCATAGCATTGGACCAGGCTTCGGCAAGAATGAATTTCTTGCCGTACTTTTTCCTATCCGCGCGAAACTTTGGAAATAACTCTTTTCTAAGATAAAGATCCAATTCCAGGGTTTCCGGGTGTTTTTTATAATAAGCTTGCAAGTAATCCGGCAGGCTGTCGATACCGGTTTCATCGTTCCACTGCCTCATAACCGTTCCAATCCTGGAAAAAATCATCTCAGTCCGTGCATCCGGCCGGCTGGTAGGGCCCACTATCTTATAAAGGGGATGATCGACCTCCCATTTTTTTCGATTAAAGGTTTGATATCCACCTTCGTCATTTTTCCGGCCTGTATAGCTGTCCGGGTCTTTTCCTGCCTCATACCCGAAAAATCCCAATCCCGTACTGCCCAAAGCCGCACCGGCAGCGCCGGAGGCTTTTAAAAATTGTCTGCGATCCATTTTTTTCATAGTAACCTCTCGTTTTTTGTTCTGTTCTGCCTATGATGAAAAAACTTCTGGATTAATTTTTTTTAAAATATATTATACCTTTTATCCCATCAATTTCAAGTTAGGCCGCGGCGCGGCCAGCGGTCGGCGACCGCTGCCATGCAAATAACCCACGAATTACACGAATTACACGAATAAAAAAGACATCGATTCAACCGTAGGGGTTTGATTCATCAAACCCTAAGGATGAATTGTCCAGGGATAGGGCTTGATAAATCAAGCCCCTTCAATCGACCATGTACCATTTTCATCGTCTCCGGGCGAGGCCCTCGGCATCATGGGGAACTGCGGTGAATTTAGGATGGATGAAACTATTTTTTATTTATGATAAAATGATAACGGTAAAAAGATAAATAGGAAAATATAAAATGCATTGTACGGTAGGACGGCGGTTTGCTTTTTTAATATTTTTTTTTACTTTTTCAGCCCTTTCCTTCTCTCAGGGCTATCTTGTGCATCGCTATTCAGAGACGGATGGGCTGCCCAATATTACCGCACACGATGTGACCCAGGATCATTGGGGCAGGATTTGGGTTGCCACCCGATCCGGTATCGCTGTTTATGACGGCATTTCCTGGGAAACGTATACGATTGCGGAGGGCCTGCCCATGTTGGCCTTTTCAAAAATAACAGTGGACCACAGGGGTAAAATCTGGGCATTGGCCGATTCTACCCACAATACGATCGTTTTGCTTTGCCATGATGGAACCCGGTGGCATCAAATGAAGGAATTAAAAATTTACAGCAGTAAATCATCTAAAATGACGGCATTACATGTGGTAGAGCAAAAACAAAAGCAGCCGGGTAAGCCCCTCGTTGCAGTAGGGACTTCGAATCATGGTGTGTTTTTGTGGAACCGGGAGAGATGGGAAAACATAACTGAAGGAGACGGTTTGCTCAGCAATTCCGTTAATGGGATGGCGTCCTTAGAGGGAAAACTTTATGTGGCTACCGACAACGGCCTGTCCATTATAACTAGCAATCTTACCATCGATAATCAACTGAATCAATCACTGCGTATACCTTCAGACCAAATAAAAGCAATAGTTGTTGAATACAAAGGCAAATACCGGGGTTTCCCTCTAAAACATTCCCGGATCTGGCTTTCCGGGCACCAGTGGCTGGGGTATTTAGAGGAAGCCCAGAACGGGATGAAAATGACTGTCTACCCGGTGGAGATTACATTGGTTAAAAAAGAGAGTGGAGTCATACTCTTACCGGATTATCGCGGTGGTTTATTTGTGGGCAGCCAATATAAACTGAATTACTTCAATTATAAAACCCATTTATGGGAAACCATGGATGTGAACAGCGGTCTCACCGGTGCGGGCGCCAATTCCCTGTTTATCGACTTTGAAAAAAATATATGGATCGCCTGTGATCGGGGGATCAGTAAAATAGTAAGCCGGCGGTTCAGCAATTTTCAAATGCCGCACGGCTTACTGGAAGATGAGGTCACTGCCGTGGTGGAATATGCACCGGGAAAATTTGTTTTGGGGCATAATTACGGCTTCACTTTTTATGATGGGAAAAAGTTCCTGAAAATGCCGTTCCCTCAAAATGAGAAAACCAGGGCGCCGCTGTGCCGGGTATTGGATATGCAATTGGATTCAAAAAATAATATCTGGATGGCATTGGCTTGGGCAGGATTGGCAAAAGTCAACCCGCGAAATAAACGCAAGGTCACTTGGTACGGTAAAGCGCATGGTTTACCGGGTTATGTTTTATGTCTATGGATCGATAAAGAGAACACTGATAATGTATGGCTGGGAACAGGCCGGGGGATTTTTTTGGGCAGGGAAAATGAAAATGGATTTATGGCAAAAAAAGTCAAGATAACGTCCGCAACCACCGATCCTAATCCCAAGAGAATGTCCGGGTTTGCGGGGAAATTACGTCACATTGCCAGCCACAATCACGGTGTGTATGTGTATATAGAAGGTAAAAACAAATGGAAAAATTACCGGGTTCCCAATGATGAAAAAGCCAATGCCGTCTATGCCATTAAAAAAGACAGCAAGGGGCGACTGTTAATCGGTACGTTGAAGGGGGTGTATGTCCTGGAAAACGAAGGTATGAAGAAATTTTGGGTTAATGGTTTCCAGGTGGACCGGCCGGTTTATTTTATCCTGGAAGACAAAAAAAATCGGCTCTGGTTTGGAACAGACAATGGGGTGGTGCGCTGGGACGGAAAAGAGAAAAGAAGATATTCCGTTGGGGAAGGGCTGATTGGCCAGGAGACCAACCGGGCAGCCGGGATCGTGGACAGCAGGGGAAGAGTATGGATCGGCACCAACCGCGGCGTTTCTATCTATAACGAGGAATTTGATAGCAGCCGATTGGATGTCCCGGCACCAAAGGTTCAATTGCTGCATATGGAAGTTTCAGGTAAAAAAATTCCCTTAAAAAAACCCGCGCAATTGAGCTATGAAGAAAACACCGTTGTTTTTTATTTCCAGGGTATTTCTTTTATAGATGAAGCCGCCATTCGTTTTAAGACTAAACTGGAAGGATTTGAAAACGAATGGTTGGAGGAAAGTTACTCTCATAACCCGATGAAAAGGTATATCAATTTGCCGGCAGGCACCTACCGGTTTTATTTAAAAGCCCGAAACGCAGTGGGTGTGTGGAGCGATGTGGTGACATCGCCGGGAATCACTATTCTCAAACCTCTTTACAGGAGATGGTGGTTTCTTTTGTCTGTTTTTTTAGCGGTGAGCTTTGTATTTTATAGTATCTTTCGATTTTTCTCAGAAAGGCGACATGCCGGCCTTTTGAAAAAACAGGTGGAGGAGAGGACCCACCAGTTACAGACTGTAGAACAGAGATATCGCACCCTCTTTGAAGAGTCTAAAGATGCGGTTTTCATTTCCACTCCCGGGGGGAGATTAATCGATATTAACCCCGCAGGGGTGGAATTATTCGGGTTTACTTCAAAGGATGAAATTTTATCAGGGAAATATTCCGTTGATTTCAATAATACGCCCGGGGGCGACCCCACCTTCCGGGAAACGATTGAAAAAAAGGGATATGTAAAAAATTATGAATTGATTCTTAAAGGAAAGGACGGCAAAAAGATAAACGGCCTGGTGACAGCCAACCTAGTGCGGGACAAAGAGGGTAACATTTCTGCTTATCGCGGCATAATCAGGGATATTACGGAGAAAAAGCACCTGGAGCAGCGGTTAAACCAGGCGCAGAAGCTGGAGGCCATCGGGACGCTGGCCGGGGGGATTGCCCATGATTTCAACAATATCCTGGGAGTGATCGTGGGTTACAGCGAATTGGCCCTCGAGGATCTCCCGGCAGACACACTGGTGCATGATAATATTCAGAATGTACTGACGGCTGCGGACCGGGCAGCCGAACTGGTAAAGCAAATTCTCGCCTTCAGCCGCCAGGGTGATGGCAAGCGAAGGCCGTTAAATATTTGCCTCATCGTCAAAGAAACGCTTAAACTGCTGCGCTCGTCTCTGCCGGCTACCATTGAAATTCGTCAAAACGTCCGGGCCGCTTCCGATATTGTCCTGGCCGACCCCACTGAGATTCGCCAGGTTTTAATGAATCTTTGTACCAATGCGGCCCATGCCATGGAAGCGAACGGCGGAGTACTGGAAGTGAATCTCGGTGAAATTTACCTGGACACGGAGACCGTCAAACGACACGGCGGTATCAAAACCGGCGCATACCTGAGACTGACGGTAAGCGATACCGGTCACGGTATGCCCGGGATCGTAGCGAAGCGTATTTTCGATCCCTATTTCACCACCAAAAAGACCGGGAAAGGTTCGGGAATGGGGCTGGCGGTCATTCACGGGATTATCAAAAACCTGGGCGGGGATATAACCGTTTACAGTGAGCCGGGGAAAGGGTCCACCTTTCATGTGTTCCTGCCCCGGTTTGAAAGCAAGACCGAACCTAAAAACCACGTAACGACAAACGTGTCCGCCGGCAATGAACGGATATTGCTGGTGGATGATGAAGAGCTGCTGGTACAGGTGGAAACCGAAATACTGGAACGATTGGGGTATGAAGTGGTTGCCAAATCCAGCGCAGTGGAAGCCTTAGAGGTTTTCCGCAGTGAACCGGAGCGATTTGACCTGGTTGTCACCGACCTGACCATGCCCCACATGACCGGCACCCAACTGGCAAAAAGAGTAAGGCACATCAAACCCGGTATCCCCATCATCCTCTGCTCCGGTTTTGGTGACATCGATGCCAATATAAAGGAAAAGGAGGGAATCGATGCTGTTGATGTCAGTGATTTTGTGACCAAACCAATTATTAAAAATGACCTGGCAAGGATCGTGCGCAAGGCCCTGGATAAGTCCAAGTAGGTATAACATGCAGACACAATTAGGAAAATTCAAGCAAATGTTTATTTTATTTTCCTGGATTTCTTTTTCTTTTTCTTTTTTCTCTTACAGTCAGGAAACCGGGGACGGGGGATGTAAACATGTAAACTTTACTCATGATCCCTCTTCTTATTTTGAACCATTCATATTCCTCTAAAACGTTTTCTTTCTCCTGCTTCTCCTGCTTTTTTGGGCCATTTTTTAATTCTTTGATAAACCTGGCGTTTGGGCCTTCTTTATCCCGAATCCGCTCTCATTATTTTTATCAAAAATATACCCTCTAGATGGGTCCCGGGAAAGGCCTGTTATTACTCATATGAATCTTTTAGTCTATTAGAATAGGCTCATTTTCCCGTATTTCTGTTTTATTTAACATTGCTATTCGATTTTCTTATATGTGGTCGAACCTCCCCGCTTTTGTATGGGACATTCTGTCACAGTTTACATGTTTACATCCCCCGTCCCCCGGTTTCTTTTATCATGGGAAGAAGGTGACAGGTGCAGGTTTCAGGTTGTAGGTGGGAAGGGGAAGAGGTGCCCTTCGGGCAGTGTTCAAATATTTATTTTGCCTGTCCTCTTTTTATCGGAGACAGGTAGGTTCTCCTGTTTTTCTTTGCCTGTCTCTTTTTTATCCCTCTATCAGTGACTCATAGGGTGCTCCCTTTTTACCGGGAATTATCACCTCCCCAAAAGGGGAGCCATCGTTCTCAGTGGGAATACTTTGGTTTCGATCGAGAATTTCCTATTGCTTAAAGGGAATATTTAGGTGCTAATTTAGAAAGTTGCAGTTTTCAGTCGGGAAGTTGAAGTGCCAATACGGAATGTTGCGGTTCTTAATTGGAAATTTTCCGTTTTCAACAAGAATTTTATAATTCTCAATTAGCAACTTGCAGTGCCCAGTTAAAACCTTGCAATTCTCAATTGGAAAGTTGCAGTGCGAAACTAAAACATTGCAGTGTTAAACGAGAATATTGTAGGGCTTACTTAGAATTTTTTAGTTCCCGTAAAGAACATTTATTGTTTATTATTCATCCGGGATATGTTATAATGAAATACAGGAGTAAAAAATGGCAATATACGAAAAGAAAACACTGAGGGCCGTAGGCGAACGGTTAAAGCAACTGCGGGAGCATTTAGACTATTCCAGGCAGAAGATGGGCGCTCTTCTTGACTTGACGGCCAACGGTTACGGCAAGAACGAGAATGGCGAAACGTTTCTCTCTATTGCCTCATTGAGAGGATTGTCAAAGGATTTAAATGTATCCATGGATTGGTTGTTATTTAACCGGGGCTCGATGTTTTTCCCTGAGCAGACGGCGGAAGAGAAAGAGCCGGTGAAGATGGAGGAGGAGAAAGCCCCCGGGATAAAGGACTCGATGCCGGATGTGCGCCAGTTGTTGGATTACATGGAGCAGGATTCGTTATTCAGGCATGAAGTATTGGTTTATTTTTTCAAGCATAAAAAGGAGAACGAACCCGCCCCGCTCGCCCAAACCGCCCAACCCGTGCAATCTCCCGGAACCGGGAACGATTAAGTTGAAAAATAAGGGACGGGCAGGAAGTCAAAAAAGGTAAAAAGGGTCTGAACCGCTGATGAACGCTGATGATTATGATAGACTATGATATAGATAAATTCGAAATTCGAATATCGAAATCCGAAACAAATTCAAATGACTAAAATACAAATGACCAAAACAAAGAGCTCGGTACCGCAGATGTCTACGGCATTTTGTTTTGAATTTTGAACATTTGAATTTTGTATTTGTTTCGAATTTCGTGCTTCGTGCTTCGAATTTATATCCTTAAAAATCTTGTGATAAATTTCTTGTTGTGCTATAAATAGGGTATTGGAGAAAAAAGATATGAAAAATCTGCCACCTCTAACAAAAGTGATCGATAAAGGGTCTGAAAGCGGTTTTGAATTTGAACGCTTGATGAAAAAATTGTTGATCCATGACGGATCATTAAAAGGGTATGTTTTCGAGCCCGGCGCCACATACCGGGACAAAGGCATCGACGGTATAGTGAAAAAAAATTACCCGGGGATGGATGGCCCCGTGGTTTTCCAGTTTAAATGGCTGGAAGGGCCGATAGATAAAGGTGGTGCTTCGCAGCAGATTAAAAAATCCTTTGAAAGCCTGGTCAATTCCGATTTCGAATTTAAATCCTATGTTCTGGTTACCCCCAACGACTTAAAAGGTTCTGAAAAGAAATGGTTGGAAGAACTTCCCCGAATAAATAAAATTAAATGTGATATTTATCATTACGGCCATACCCTAATCCAGGTATTGCTGGATGAGTACCCGGCGCTGAAAAAATATTATTACGGCGAGCAAGTGGAAGGGGTTTCTCAAAATTTTAATGCCATCGATGAAAAATACAGGAAACACATTGTTGAAGAGGTGAAACATCTTCATTTTATCGGACTACCCACCGGGCATTATCAAAAACAGCAGTTGCTTGTTAAACCGGAACTGGCAAAAGTTTATATTCCCCTGGATTTCAGTACTGAGAAAGGTGATTCGGAGACAATAAAGTTACAAAAAATATTAAAAAAATCCAACCGGGTGGTTGTGCTGGGGGATCCGGGAACCGGTAAATCCACCCTGGCAAAGTACCTGGCATTGACGCACAGTCAAAAACCGGGAGAAATTGAAGGCAAAATTCCTTTTATTATTCCCATCAGGGAATTTGTACGGCATCAGCAGGAAAGAAAGCAGGCGTTTAATTTTGTCGATTATTTGAAATTCATTGCTGACAGTAATTACGGTTTTAATAATTTGGATAAGGATTTTTTTATTGCCAAGCTGGAACTGGGTAAAGCCATTGTATTGTTTGACGGCCTTGACGAAGTCGCCTCCGAACAAGGCAGAAGGCGAATCGCAAAAAATATCGAAGGATTTGCCCTTCATTATCCCGATAGTCCCATTTGGGTTACCTCACGGATCGTGGGGTATACGGTGAATGTTAAATTAGATTCCGAACAGTTCAAGCATTATTTCCTGGCGCCGGTATCTTCGGACCAGGCCAATGCATTTATAAAAAAATGGTATGAAATCCAGATACCGAAAAATGAAACCCGCAGGAACGACCGTATTCGTTTCCTGCAAAGTGCCGTGAAGGAAAACCCGGGGGTTCAACGGCTAAAAACCAATCCACTGTTGTTAACCATGATGACCCTGGTACACCAGTTTGAAGGAACGCTGCCGGAGGACCGGGCAAAACTGTATGAGAAATGCATCGAGTTACTGTTAAAAACTTGGCAGGAGCAAAAGTACAGCGACCTGGGCATGAAAAATCCCCTGGACGAGAGGGGATTGAAATACGATGAGCAATTAAGGTTGTTGGCCACGGCCGCTTTTTACATCCAGGAAAAGAACCGGGACAGCGAGGATGAGGATACCAGGGGATTGATTGAAGAGACAGAATTGTCAAACGTACTGCTGAACACCAGGTATGACAAAAAGCGGATGTCCGAAGAAAGCGCAAAAGAAGATATAGTGATATTTATCGATTATATCCGCGACAGGGCCGGACTTTTCGTGGAAAAAGGAAGAAGTGAAAAAGGGGAGAATTTGTTTTCTTTTGTTCATCTTTCCTTTCTCGAATATTTGTGTGCCTACCAGGTGGCGGAAGATAAGAGTAAATCGCAAGAGGAACATATCCAGGAATTGTTGGGTTACCTGGGAAAACCGGCCTGGGAAGAATCCATATTGCTATCTCTTTACCTTTTCGCCAGGTCCACGGGCCCTTCGTTCATCGACGCCTTTAGTGAAGCTGTTTTTGAAAAACTAAGCACTGGCCTGGACGCCAACGGTTGGTTCCTTTTGGGACGGGCGGTAAGGGATAATATCGGCTTTGCCTGCGCTGATATCAAGCGAATTACCGGCGAAATCGTGACCAAATGGCTGACCGGTAATGAAAATGAAAATAATACCGCATTTTCAATTTTAAAGGAAATTGTCACCTTCTCAAAAGAAGGAAAAAATGTTCTGGCAGACGTTATCAAAGCAAGTATAAAGAACAATTCAGAGGAGAAAGCATTTGAATCGTTGGTCCTTTATAAGGAACTTTATGGCATCGATTCGTCCCTGCCTGAAATTATTACAGGCAGTAAGGATTATTTCAATTTACTGCCCTATTTACCGGTTTACAGGAGAAATGATATATTCGCCGGTTACATCGAAAAGAACCTGGAAGAAAGCCATTGGGTGGTCTATTTTAACAGTGCTGCGGATAAAATCAATGAAAATATCGAAAAACTGACATCGGTCAGTTTAAATCCAAAGGAATTAAGAGGATATATTATCAGTTCCTGGTCAAAGATATTTGCCGCATTCCATAGCCGCAGCCGGTTTTTAGATATAAATAAACCGCTATTGGAAAAGGGAGAGACATTTGAAAATATACGACTGGAATTCGGCGGGTATGCCTCGGTTACCTACCCGCTTACATTATTCCAAAATTATTTGAAAAGCCTGGAAAATATTCGTTTATCAACGATAGCAAATAAACGATTTAGCTCCGAAGACCTGGAAACACATGCTCAGTTGGATGACAGGTTAATGGCGGATTGGATAACTAAAATCGTAATGAACACTTTTTGGGCATTTGCAAAGCAAATGGCCCCGGATACCTCCATCACTGGAACAGGAAAAGGCGATATAATTTCAAAAGTTAGCCAATTAAGCCGAGATTTAAGCCGATATTTCAGCCGATATTTAAGCCGATATTTCAGCCGATATTTCAGGCGATATTTCAGCCGATATTTCAGCCGATATTTCAGCCGATATTTCAGCCGAGATTTAAGCCGAGATTTAAGCCGATATTTCAGCCGAGATTTAAGCCGAGATTTCAGCCGAGATTTCAGCCGAGATTTAAGCCGAGATTTCAGCCGAGATTTAAGCCGAGATTTCAGCCGATATTTCAGCCGAGATTTAAGCCGAGATTTCAGCCGAGATTTCAGCCGAGATTTAAGCCGAGATTTCAGCCGAGATTTCAGCCGAGATTTCAGCCGAGATTTAAGCCGATATTTCAGCCGAGATTTTAAAGACTTAATTTCTGACTTATATTATAAAAAATATGAAAAAAAACTAAACTGGGAAAAATTATCTGAAGAAAATGATGAGATGATTTATCAACTCTATATCGATGAATTCAAAAAGGAGAACACCGAATTCATAAATAAATTTTTTGATTACTTGTATGTATACCTCTTTTATAAACTTGAAATATCATTTGACTTTTTCGATTTAGCCATCCAATCCTTTTCAGGAAAAGGATTGGATGCTCTTTCTCATAATCGGCATCTTCTTTCAGTAAACAATACCATGATGATTCCTTTTACATTTAGTTTTTTATTCACGGGGGCATTGAATCATTATCTTATTAACCTACTTGCTGATTTGCACACTAAATACCATAAAAAAGAATACAGCGACGCCATGATTTCAAATGCAGTGGATGATTTTACCCGGGAAAACCCCTTTGATTTTTATTTCATCAACTACTCATGGGATTTTTATGCAAAGGCGTTTAATGAACACCGGCAAAGCCGGGAAGATGATGAATCGAAACACCTGGCATTGGCCGCGTTTATCGTGAATGCAGCAAAAGTGTCGCTCGTGGCCGGCATACCCTGCGAAGGGGACCAGTGGGATAAAACCTTAAAAGAAGCGGAAAAATCCGGCCACCCCTTTGTGAACATTTCCTTAACCCTTTATAAACTATGCAATTTCCAGGAAAAAGAGAAAAATTCAACATTATTAAATCAACAACTGGAGAAATTCAAACAAGATTACCCGGATTATTATACGTTGATCGGGGCCGCGGCGCGGCCACCCTATATGCGGAGTGACGATTGAAGTTTGCTCCAACCGTTTGTTCCCATGGAGACCTTTTCATCGTCTCCGGGCGAGGCTCAGCGGCATCATGGATAACTACTATGAAAATAGCCACGAAGACACGAAGAAACAGGGGATAAATAGTGTCTGAACCGCTGATGAACGCTGATGATTATGATAGACTATGATAAAATAAGGCGTCCTTCGGACATTATTTTAAACGCTTAGGTTTTTTCGTTTTTTTTATACATGTTTCACTGTTTCAATGGGAACAAATGGTTTGAGCATGTTATAACAGTACCTCCGCATATAGGGTGCCCGCGCCGCGGGCTTTTTATCAGCGTCATCATTTCATCATAGGTATCAGCGGTTCAGAAACTATTTAACTTTTATTCTTGAGTCTTGTTAAACCGTTTTCTTTGCCTGTTCCCTTCTTATATTCTCTCCTCTAAATCCTCTTCCAGTTTCTTGACGAGACTCTTTAACGATTCTCTAATGTAAGCGGAATATTCCATATCATCCGTTACTAATTTCCGGTTATCTTCCCCTATCAATTTGAAGAAAAGACCCATTTTTACTTTTTCCCATTCCCTTTGCCGCACGGTTTGAAGCTCCTCTCGATTCAAGTTGCATATTTTTATCGTTTCTCTGCCTTTTTCGGTCCTACCGGATATAACCCCATTTAAAGCGAATTTAATATGATCGCCGGGATGCTTTTCATGGTATGGATTTAAAAGCAAAGGTTCTTCTACTTCCAGTGAGTCCTCGTGACAGCATGAGCGAATTCCGGCCACCGGGAATTGATTCATTTTACCGGCACCCCGGTTGCACTTGTTACAAGACAAAAGCAAATTACGCCAGTCATATGCTAACCAATAATAGCCGGGATGATCGATTTCCTTGCCTGCAGGGTTTGTGATTTTTACCGTATTTCCAGGATTGTGGTCAACAGTAACTTTTCCTTTTGGACGGAAATGTTCAACATCCATCCATGCCCCGCCCTCATAAATGCCTTCACAATATGCGCATTTCTTATGAAAAAGATTTTCAAGAAAAGGCTTTAAGTTTCTCCATATCCTATCTTTGAATTTTAGTTTCTTTCCATTATTTGCGTCATCTATGAGTTTTTGCGTCTCTTCATGAGCATCTTTTTTCCAATTATCCCATCCCGGTCCCGGTTCTTTCGGTTCAATATGAATCAACGGCAGCCCTCCACTGTAATCATTTTCATTGTTTTAACGTTTTAATTGGCGTTTGATTTCTTTTAGCAGCCGTACTTTTTTTTCCGGGGTCTGGCTGCTCAAATACCCATCCATTGTTTTCTCTATCAAATGAAAAGCCTCCCGCTCCACCTCTGTCTCCCCGGTCGAAGGAATGATCACGGCAAGACGTGATTCCAGTTCATTAAGTCTTTTTTTCTTTTTCGATGAAAGTTCGGAAAGACCGTTTAACTCCGTATATTCATCAAGCTGCCGGCGGGTTGTTAAATCTCGACTCGATTCCAGGCCAAAAAGCGGACCTGTCAAGATTTGATCGGCCCGCCACCCCTTGATGGAGGGCAAATCCTGCCTGACAAGGATCTCTCCTTCTTGAAGTTCCAACAAAATAATATCCCCATCATCGGCCCCACCGGCAGTCATGGGAGAATGGGTACACCCGATGAATTGAAGATTTGGGAAACTTTCCCGCAGCAGCGGGATCACCTGCTGCTGCCAGCCCGGATGCAAATGAAGATCGACTTCATCTATCAAGACAATACCTTTAATATCGTTTATATTGCCCGTCCATTTCACGGCAGCCAGTAAATGCGCAATCAAATGCGCCAGCCAGGAAAGCATACTTTTATATCCTTCGCTTAAATCTGTAATGGGTACTCTGCCAAAAGGCGTTTCCAGGTTCCCGTTCACTTTATTATTCGAGGCTTGCAAGGATACCATGGGTAGCAATTTGTCCAGGAGGTCGCGGATGTACCGTATAGTAAAGGGATTCAATTTTGCAGGCGCCCCCATCTCTTTAAAAGGCGAAGGGTCACCGGAAAGAAAACGGTATAACGACGAGGGGTCGATCAAAAACCGGGTCGGGTCGAATAAAGATTCAACCCGTTCGATCACCGGGTCTTGTTGGGCAATTTTAAAGGGTTCGTCCGTGAATAAAAGGTTCCTTACCGCCCCGTAACCGGCCACGAACCAACCCTCGAAATCGGTTCTTTTACGTGCTTCGATAAAGTATTTCACATAATTGGAGCCTGGGGAGTCCTCCTTCCAATCGACTTCAAATGTCCGGCTGCCTTTTTCTATAGTCAGACGAATCACAACCGGCTGGTTTGGTTTCCCTTGAGATTGGGGTACGGCCTCTATAGGTGCATCGAATACTGCTTCGATGAACCCTTTGTCCGCCCCTATTCTTAACATACTCTGGGGTATGGGGATAATTTTCGAGGCCAGCTCTGGCCCCAGGGCACATAAAGCAATACAATGCAATATAGTGGTTTTTCCAACACCGTTATCTCCCACAAACACGGTCCATGAAGAAGTTTGCCCGTCACCCTCGAATGACAACTCCACATGTTTAAAACACTTGATATTGTGTAATGTCAGTCGCTTTAATGTAATCGGGGGATATTGAACATTACCCGGTTCCTTATATTCATCTTCAATCATCATTACGCTTTCACCATTTTTGAGCCTGGGAAACGTTTCATCAGGGTGTTCAAATGTCGTCAGTTTTTTTTCTTTTAAAATCTCCTTAACCGCGGGATGAACATCGAACCAGGTATCCACATCATAACCCATAATCGCGTTGATGTGTTTCAGATCAGTCATACCTTTTACATCCATGGGCTTTTTATCTTTGCTGTTGACACAATCCACCAAAATTTTATAATAATCGGCGGCAGATAACCCACTTTGTTCATTATAGCCGATTGCAGCGTAATATTCGCTTTTCAATTTACTTAAAGCATATTGGAAATCCGGCAGTTCTATTTTCTTTCTCCCCCTGTCGAGTGCGCTGCCGGAAGCAAATTTGAGCACCTGGAAAAGGTCTCTCAAACATCCGCCGCTCAATTGGATGAATTTTTTTAACAATTTCTGTGAAATACGTTTTTTATCTTTATCCAACCGCTTATGGACAATCTTGATAATATTGTCAATTCCGGGCTTATGGACTTCTCCGCTTTTATCATGAACTTTAATCACAGGAAAAAAATATTTCCCATCAAATTCATTTATGATGCTTTTAAATTTGGGGTCGAAAAAAAGTGACATTGGAACGGTGTAGATAAAACAGCAGGGGATAGAAACCAATTGCCCGGCATTTTGATAAAAGATGTCCTTCACGATACCCGGTTCGATCTCTTCAAGCTCTTCAATGATGAGGATAATATTTTGTTTATTTATTTTATGCAATTGATTTTTGATTTCAGAAACCAGTAGATTACAGTTTAAGTTCAATCCCGAAAGGGTTCCATCGACTTCTTGTTTTTTTCTCCCTGCATTTAAATCGAGACGCAGCCTGGTAAACACGTTTAATATTTTCCCAAAACCGCTTTTGATATCGACGCCTTCGCTAACAGTGCCTTCGTAATATCTATCGTTAATTTCTTCCCGGTATATGGAATTCAACCACTTATCCAGGTTTTCAATTAACGTTGAACTCAACCGGATGAGTTTAAAATTTTCATTTACAATATCAAGCATCTCAGCCATTACAGGAACAAGAATTTCAGAAATGGTTAAAGGGTATGGGCCAAACTTTCCCTTAATCGGAATTATTTTTATTGCATAGGAATTTTCATTTTTCTTTATGTATTTTTCACGGTTTCCATGGGAACAACTGGTTGAAGCGTCTTCTAGTAGAGCCTCCGCATAGAGGGTGGCCGCGCCGCGGCCTATCTTGATTAAGGAATCGTCCTCTAATTCTCGTTTTAGTCTCAGCAATTCAGTGCTTTTCCCGGTGCCTTTGAACCCGGTGAACAAAATTTTCAAATTTTTATCTTCCAGGGTTCTAAATTTTCTTATGATGGTAGAAATAGAATCTTCACCACGTCCCTTTTTGGTCTCCACATAGTAGTTCTCGAAATTGCTTTCATTCAATGCTTTTTTATCAAAAACCGCATCGAAGTCTTCCAGGGTTTGCGCAATCTTCGGAGCCATAGTTTTCTCCTTTGTCAAAATATCTTTCACATTTATACTATAATACCTTTGCAACTTTTTTTCAAGTACAAAAGACTTTTTTCTCCTGGCCTTTTTTTTCCAAACCGGGGACATTCAAACAAGATTACCCGGATTATTATAAGTTGATCGGGGCCGCGGCGCGGCCACCCTATATGCGGAGTGACGATTGAAGTTTGCTCCAACCGTTTGTTCCCATGGAGACCTTTTCATCGTCTCCGGGCGAGGCTCAGCGGCATCACGATTCTTTTTCGTCTGTCCCCTCATCCACCCTCATCCAAAAGATATGAAAAATTTACCTTGTTTTTTTTTTCGGTAATCTATTCACTTTATCATACTCTTTAAGTTGATCATTTTGTTGAAATAATTACCCAATTTTGATAAAATGTTTAACTATAATTACGATAGATTTACCCGGATTCATTTAAGAACAGATGTGAAAAATGACAAAAAGCCTTAATGTAATTGAAACATTAATTTTTAAAATCCGCAATCAGATGGTAATGCTTGATGCTGATCTGGCAGCCCTTTATGGGGTCGAAACAAAAGTCCTGGTCCAGGCTGTCAAACGTAATATTAAACGTTTTCCCGGAGATTTCATGTTTCAATTAACTAAAGAGGAGTATCGACTTTTGAAGTCACAAATTGTGACCTCAAACAAAAGAGGCGGCCGTCGATATCTACCATATGTATTTACAGAGCAAGGGGTAGCAATGCTGTCAAGTGTGCTAAACAGCGAGAAAGCGATTACCGTAAATATTGAAATTATACGAACCTTTGTCAAATTGAGGAAAATTTTGTCTTTTAATAAGGAGTTTGAAAAAAAATTTGATGCTTTGGAAAGAAAATATAAACATCATGATGATCAATTTGAAGTCGTTTTCAAGGCTATACGTCAACTAATGGAATCACCAAAAACAAAACAAAAGCAAATAGGGTTTCACACTAAAGGCGAAGAGTAATATTTTGCAAACAGTGTGTTTTTTAAGAATAAAAAAGAAAAATTCGAACACGATTCCCCGGGTTATTACCAACTGATCGGGTTCAGCCCTGCTTAAATAAACCACGAAGGGGTGCGTACTGGCGCGCACCCTGCCTATAAAGACACGAAGATAAGAGGTCCACAGATTAACACAAATTTAAAAAACAAAAAAATGTGGGTAATCTGTGTAATTAGTGGGCATTTTTATTTTCATCGTTTTTGGGTGAGGGCGCTATTGGCGAATTGTTTTCTTTGCCTGTTCTCTTTTTTAAGCGTTTGTCTTAATCTCTATGGTATCGGCTTTCATATAGATTTCAAATTTCCGGGTGTTGCCGGTTTTTGTTATCAAATCCAGTAGTTTTATCTTTATTTTCCGTTCGATTTTTTCCAACACTGTATGAGCAAACCCTCCCTCGAGGAGCGACTCTTGAGAAATCGCATTAAATACATTTTCACCAACTATGACTTCCGAATCATATTTTTTCTTTATTTCATCCTTTAATGCCTTCATTTTTTTACCGGCAACCTGCTTTAAATGGTCGGCGGAAAGCGGAGAAAATTCGATGATTTCATCCATCCAGTCCAATACATCCATTATCTTGGGGTGGATAACGATTTCCCTGGATATGAAATCCCCTTTTACAAAGCCGATTTGACTTCCTGCTTTTTCCTCGCCGATGCTGGTTAAGCTGAGGATAAAAATAGTGTTGGAAATAAAATGCTTTTTCCCGGAAGTGTCTATGATCTGCCCTTTGGTCAAGATAGTTCCCAACGAACCGAGCACGGAAGCGTGCGCTTCCCCGATGTTCTCAAAGAGTATCACGGAAAAGGGATGATGGTCCACTTCCCGGGTCAAGGCGCCGGGGGTGGACGGGTCATCGCCGATAAGCTTCTGGAAATCTCCCGGATTCTTACTGTCCCGGAGATCGATAACCCGCAATTTCTCTTCGCTTCCAAAGAGGTATTGGGCAATTTTTCCCGCCACATAACTTTTTCCCACTCCCGCCGGTCCCAAAAACAAAAAAATACCAGCCGGTCTCGTCTTGTCTATATGCGTTTCAAGCCCGGATAAGCGGATGATTCGCGAAAGCTCTTCCATGGCGCTGACCTGGTTAACCACGTGTTTCTCTAAAAATTCATGGATTTTTTTTCGATGTTCCCTGGGGTCGGTCTTGACAATATGGAGGGGAAGCCTGGAAATATCGCTGATACTTTGATATATAATATCGATACTCAACGCTTGCCGCTGCTTTAGCGACGCCCGGGAACAGGCCATATCCAGCAGGTCGACAGCCTTGTGGGGAAACGCCCGGTGGGGGATAAATCGCTGCAACAGGAAAACCATTTTTCCAAAGAGTCCACCGGGGATTCGCAAGGAATAGTAATTTTCAAAATAGGGCTTTATTCCTTTTAAAATATCCAGCATTTCCGGCTCCCCCGGCTCATCCAGCAGCACGGGGCAGAAATTCAACGAGAATATTTCGTCGCTTTTAATAGATTTATAGTAATTTTCAGGTGTGGTGGCGGCAATTATACTCAATTCCCGGTTCGCAACGTAGGATTTCAACAAATTTTGCACCGGGTCCAATCGGTTTTTTGTACCGGGTGCGGACGCGGATATTGAAACGGAGGACACTTGCATCTCATCGAGGAACAGGATGATTTTGTCTTTATGCCGCTTGATCTGGGAAAATAATTTTTCCAGGTCTTTGACTAAAATTTCCACTGAGTCCCGGGAATATAAAAACATATTCATGGAGAACTCCAGGATAGTTCTACCCCTTAAGGCCGGGGGGACCATTTTTTTATTGATGCGGGCGGCCAACTCGGTTATAAGCGCGGTTTTGCCAACCCCCGGCTCACCCACCAGCAGCAGGTTGTTCTTTAACCGGCGCAGCAGGGTTTCCATCACGGCTTCCAGCTCCTTCTCCCTGCCGATAAAAGGCATCCTATCATCTTTTCCCGCATTTTCACTTAAATTTTCCAGGAAGGGATGATACTTCGACGATATGTTGAATCGATCAAACGGTTTATTCATTCTAAATCTCCACGTTTTACGTTTACCCGGGTTTATCCGCGGCTAAATGCTCATCGCCTGCTAACTACTACTATCGACAAACTGGAATTTCAGGACGGTGCGCCACAATATCTCGAGGTCCAGTTTAAGCGACCAGTTTTGAATATAATAGATATCAAACTCGATTCGTTTATCCAGGGGCGTATTGCCCCTGAGCCCGTGTACTTGTGCCCACCCGGTCATCCCGGTTTTCACGCTGTGGCGCAGCATGTATTTGGGGATATTATTTTTGAATTTTTCCACCAGCTCGGGCCGTTCCGGCCGCGGTCCCACCAGGCTCATGTCGCCCTTCAGGACATTTAATAATTGCGGCAGCTCATCGATTGAAAATTTTCGCAGTATCCTGCCGATCTTTGTTACCCGTTTATCATTAGGGGGAGACCAGATGGCACCGGTTTCTTTTTCCGCATCCAGGATCATGGTCCTGAACTTGATTATCTTAAAGGTTTTCCCATCCAATCCCACACGGGTTTGTCTATAAAACACCGGGCCTTTGGAGGTAAATTTTATCAGCAGGGCGATAATGAGAAAAAAGGGAGAAAGCAAAATGAACCCCGTCAGGCTGAACAGCAGGTCAACGGTGCGTTTAAACAACAACTGCCAGCCCTGCAGGGGGATATCGCCCAGGTTAATAATGGGAATCCCCTCGATATGCTCAATACCTGCTCTTAATGATGCAATTTGGAGGATATCCGGGACCAGGCGAATCTCGATTAACAGGTTGTTGGCTCTCTCGATCAAATTCAGGGTTGTTTTATACTCTTTGGAGGGGAGGGCAATCACCAGGTCTGTGATGTCGTATTGGCGGACCACTTTTTCAAGTTCAGCGAAATTACCCAGTACCGGTACCCCTTCTTTTTTTTCATTGTCTAAAAAACCGGAGATTTCAATCCCGAAATGGCTGTATTTTTTAAGATTTTCAGCAGTCATTAAAGCAAAATCACCGGTCCCGGCAATCAAGACCTTTGAAATCCCGTTTCGTCCCAAAGATATTTTCCTGAACAGTTTAAACACCCCCAACCGCAGACAAAAAATAAAAAATACGGCAAAAGGGATATAGATCAAGAGATATACGTGGGACACTTCAAAATTGATAAATTGATAACTTTTCAAATAACTGAAGATCAAAAGAATGATAAAGGCCGATACAACAGTATTCAAGACAACCAGGAAAAGATCATCCAGCCGGTTGCGCCTTAATTTTACTTTATAGTAACCCTGGTATGAAAAATGGATGACGTGTACCAGGATCAGGAAAGGGATAATGATCAGATAGCGGCCATAGTCGGGCACTCCTTTGGGAGCGCCTATGATACCGGACTGGAACCGCATCCAGAAGGTAACGTGAAAACCCAGGATAATTGCAATGAAATCACTAAGAATATAAAAATAGATCAACTGTTTTCTTCTTTTTTTAATCATCGATCACAGCCTTTGACTTAAAAATTCCTTAAATTTTTTTTTAAAACTTCCGGTAGAAAATTTTAAACTATTTTCCCGGAGAAATGAAGGGTCAAATTTATTTTTTTTGATTTTATCGATGGCGTCCACCAGGTCTTCCGTGGTTTGCTCTTCAAATAGAATCCCGGTGCCTTCGGTGACAATATCCAGTACCCCCCCTTTTTTATAGGCCATAACCGGGGTTCCGCAGGCCTGGGCTTCCACGAAAGCGATGCCGAAATCTTCGACGCCGGCAAAGACAAAAGCGGCAGCATGTTGATATAATTTTTTTAGCTCCCGGGCCGACAGGTTTTTTTTGAAGGTAATATTTTTTCCGGCCCGTCGTTTTAATTTTTTCTCTTCCGAACCTTTGCCCACGACGATCAACGGGTCGCCACTTTTATTAAAGGCCTCGATCAAACGGTCGTTTTCTTTATAGGGCACCAGGGCGGAAACCGTTAAAAAATAATCCCGGGTGGGATTTTCTGCCGTTTGAAAAAAATCCGTATCCACCGGCGGGTGGATCACTGCGGCTTCTCTCCGGTAATATCTCCATATCCGTTTTTTAACAAAATGAGAATTGGCAATAAAGTGGTCTACCCGCGATGAAGCCGTCACATCCCAGACTTTTAGCCTGGAAACCTGCCGTTTGATAAAAGATTTTTTTATCCCCTTTGTTTTGCCGAAATAAGAGTAATACTGGTCCCATATATACCTCATGGGAGAATGGATATAGCTGATATGAACGGAATCCGGGGGAGGAACCACTCCCTTGGCGGCACAATGGGAGCTGCTGATGATCATATCGTAGCCGTTCAGGTTAAACTCTTCGACGGCAGCGGGAAAAAGGGGTAAAAAATGCTTGTAATGTTTCCTTATAAAGGGATATTTGTTCAAGGGCGAGGGGGTTATTTTGTGAGCAGTTATTTTGTCGGAGATATTTTTTTTATCCAGGAAGATGGTGAATATATCTGCTTCCGGGAAAAACCCCAAAATTTCTTCCAGAACTTTTTCACCGCCCCGCATCCCATTGAGCCAATCATGGATAATTGCTGCTTTCGGTTTCATTTTATTATTTTTTAAATTGTAAAGTTAATTTTACACGGACTTTTGAAATAAATCAACCACCCATTTTTTTAAACAGCAGTTCTAATTTTAACTGCGATAAAACCAACCGTCGGCAGTGGGTTCACCCTCATCCACAAAATCGCTCGATTCAGGTTTAACTATTTTAACAAAATTAGTTAAAAAAGATTGAAAAATTTATTCTCTTTAAGTATAATGTTCGAATAAAAGAATAAGAAGAGGAAAAAATGGCCGATAAAGATAAACGCAAACCATTTGCAATCGCTGAAAAACAAAGAGAAAATTTGAACACCTTAAGTAAAGAAGAATTGATCGATTATATTATGGACTTGTTCCAAGAAAACCCGGGTTTGATCGTTGACGATATTGAAACAACCGGTGAAATTGACAAAGGCAAAAAAATAGAATTGGACCATCTTATTGGAAAACATAGAGATGCAGCGGAACGGTGTTTTCATGTCTATGCAGGGAATCTTTACGATGCGGCCCATGAGGCTGAACATAAGCTTTACGATCTCCTGGACAAAGCAGAAAAATTGTCCAAAAAAGACAAAAAATCTGCCGCTGCATTACTTACAGCCATTTTTGCAGCCATCGACGACAATTACAGCGAAGTCGACGATTCGGATGGAGGTATAGCCGCTGCATCAGGATTGTGTGTGGACAAACTCACTGCCCTGGTGCCGGAGTCAAATCTTAAACCGGGAGAAAGACACCGTTGGCAGCAGAGAATGTTCAATCGATATATAAAAAATGATTACGGCATTGCAGATGGCGTTACCACCTTGCTGCTTGAAACATGTAAAAAAGAAGACATGGATTTTCTAAAGGGATTGGTAGAAGAGGTACTGGAACAATTTGATGATGTATCGACCTGGAACAGCAATTATATGAAAGGTGAATTGTCGAGATTTTTGGCAGAACTGCATGAATTAAACGGCGAAGGGCCTTCCTCGAAGAAATAGCAGAAGTTGGCTTTTAAATTGCCCCCGGCGGCCCGCTTTTTTGTAAAAAAGCAGGGCAAAAAACTTTTGACTTGCACGGCTGTTCCTTTTTGCGAGGTTTGAATCATTTATTCACACCCATGCCATTTGGCGTCTTTATATTTACTGACCCACTGACCCACTGCCCACTGTCTTCTTACCTTCGTGGTTTGTAAAAACAAAAACCAAACGGTGGATTTAGGGGGCTTTTAAAAAGTTGTAAAAACTTATATAATAGGGAATGTGCATTTTTCATTGGACATTGAATGGCGAATGTTGAACGTTGAAATAATTGCCGGAGGTAATGAAGCAATGGTTAATCAAAAGAAAAACAATAATAAAGAAGAAGAAAAAGAGAAAAAGAAAAAAAGGGAAGTCAGCCTATTCAGGGAATATTCTGAAATGATCATAGAGGTGCTGGTATTTGTTTTTTTTATCAATGCCTTTCTCCTGCAAAGCCAGGCCATACCTACCCCCTCGATGAAAGACACCATGCTGATCGGCGATCACCTGCTGGTTGACAAGGTGGCATTTGCACCGTACCTGGGACCGTTGGACAAATTTCTCCTCCCCCGGATAAATATTGAACGGGGAATGATCGTTACCTTTAAAGGACCGGCTGAAATGGAAAAGGACTATGTAAAACGGGTGATCGCTTTGCCGGGAGAGACCATACGAATCAAAAACAAACAAGTATATATCAATGGGGAACCACTGGATGAATCCTATCTTTATTTTGAGGGCGAGGGGAAAAATAAAAATGATCCCGGGGGTAATTTCCCTTTACAACGGCCGCGGATCATCGACGCATTGGGAAAAATCAGTTACCTGCCGTTTTACATGAACAATGCATCCGGCTTTGTCGATGAGAAGCGGACGGTAGAATTGTGCGAACGTTTCAAAAACTGCGTGACTTGGAGCGAAAAAGAAGGTGAGCAGCACCGCGTGTTTAAAATCCCGGAAGGCCACTATTTTTGCATGGGGGATAATAGGGATAACAGTTATGATTCCCGGTTCTGGGGACCTCTGCCCCAGGGATACCTCCTTGGCAAACCCTGGCGGATTTATTGGTCTTACGAATCGACCACCGACGAATATTTGACCCCGGGAATTCTACATAAAATTAAAGATATTCTTTTAACAGCGGTTCACTTCTTCAGCAAGACCCGGTGGAAACGAACCTTTAAAAAATTCGATTAATTGTGGTCTGTTGTTTATAGCCATTTTAACTCCTTTACAATTCTCCCTTACCCTTTCGTTCCTGTTTTAATCGCTTCTTTTTAGGATTGGCCTTGATCTCTCTTTCGAGCCATTTCCCGGGATACCCGATCTCTTGCGGCCGGCCTTTTTCATTTTGAATATAGCCGTCATTGTATTTGGTTACCAAATGATCGGCCAGGCGCCACCATTTTTTTATATTTAACTCACCATTGGCAACACAATAATTGGTGAGAAATTTTTCCACCAGTTGAGGATTCTTTTTTACCAGTGTTAAGGCAGTGGTCTCTACAGCCGGCTGCAGCTCAAATTCCAGGTCTTCGATCTCTTTTTGAACCCTTTGGATATCTTTCAGCATATAACTCCAGCGGAGATTGGCGTAATTGGCCACAAAATTAAACGCCCACCAGGCCGAATCCCTGGTAAATTTCTGTAATCTCCCGGTAATATAAGATCCGGGTAAACGGCTAATGGACGTATACAGGGGAATGAAAAAATTGGTATAAGGATTATCAAGTCCGTACCAGTAGACGCCACCGATTTCATCGGGGATATGACCCCGTGATTGGGAAACAAATACATAAGCTGCCTGCTGCGTGGAAATAGGCCGCTCCCAGGCGTATAATTCTCCGTTTACCTGCCATTTCATGGGACGCCATCGATCCGGCGCGCCAAAAGGACCTGCCGTCACATCTTTGGTCATATCGAATTCCGTTCCTTCGTAATGGTCCCGGTGCAGGGCAATAACATCTCTAACGTTGAGTTTTTTGTCCGGTTTAATGTAAAGGGGGTACGGTTTTGTTCCCTTTTTAAACGAGCTGTAACCCGGGGAAAGGTTCAAGGCGGGTGCTGTTCTTCGGAAAATGCTCCAAACCCTGCGGGCCGAGTACCGCACCTGTTCCTGGGTGGGGGGATTGTAAGCTGCCGAGAAACTAAAGGGTTTTCCCTTTTTCGGATCATAGTATCTTTTTTTTACGGCAAAGGAGATGACGTTTTTCGAATAGCGGACATTTTCCGGGTCATTAAGGGGAAATTCCCTGATCCGCGACATATTGGCATGGGCCGCCATCATACCGTCAGGGATTCTAACCGCAGCCCAGACCGCACCTTTACCGCCTTCCCCGGTGCCAACAATCTCCAGTAGCCAGACTTCTTCTTTATCGGCAATGGAAATGGACTCACCTTCGCTGCAATAGCCGTATTTTTCCGCCAGCGCAGTCATGACGGTTACGGCCCCCCTTGCTGTTTTGGCCCTTTGCAGCGCAATGAGCATTAGCGGGTAGTAGTGAAACATACCGTCTTTATTGACAAGTTCCGGCCTGCCGCCGAAGGTGGTTTCGCCGATAGCCAGTTGGTGCTCATTCATGAGACCAACCACTTTGTACGTATGGGGAACCTGGGGGATTTTGCCTTTCAGGCTCCGCCAGGTACGAATTTCTGTCATATCCCCCGGTTTATGGTCGGCCGCGGGAATGATGCGCATGCGTGGGTGAAATTCCCCGTCACAGGAATAACTGATCATGGTTGAACCGTCTGACGAGGCGCCTTTGGTCACCAGTATAGAGGTACAGGCTTCCATGGAAGAAGGGGACGAAAATATAAAATATAGTGAAAAGAGAAAAATAACAGCGGTTTTTTTTAGATTCATATGCTTACTCCTTATAGAATTATCCAGGCAGTCATTTTATCATATTTTTAGAAAGAATGCATTTTAACCGCGAAGACACGCGAAGGGACGCGAAGGAAAGTATACAGTAGAAAAAAACTCTTTATTATGTCAAACTTTTTTGCGGTGAATTAGGAGAAAGATATGCCGCACAAAATTTTAGTCGTTGATGATGAACCGGATAAGAACTAATTAAACAAAAATTTAAAACACAAATCCGCAGCCGGGAATGGGAATTTATCTTTGCCCGGGACGGGGACGAAACCCTGGAAAAAATGAAAGAAATCCCCGGCATTTCCGTTATTCTTTTAGATATCAATATGCCCAAAAAAGATGGCCTTACCTTTCTTAAAGAACTCAACGGCATGAATAATCCCACGGTCAAAGTGGTTATGGTCACGGCTTTCGGCGATATGGAGAATATCCGCGCTGCAATGAATGGGGGGGCCTTTGATTTTTTAACCAAACCCATTGATTTTGAAGTCTTGGAAATCACTATCCAAAAAGCACTAAAACAGGTTGAGCTGGTTGAGGAGGCATTAAAGCTGCGGGATGAAAAAATAGCCAACGATAAAGAACTTGAAGATGCCGCCCGTATCCAACAAGCGATGTTACCACATACGTTTCCACCATTTCCCGGGCACAACGAATTTTCCATCTATGGTAAAATGATCCCAGCCAAAAAAGTAGGCGGGGATTTTTACGATTTTTTCTTTATCGATGAGAACCGGTTAGCCCTGGTTATCGGGGATGTTTCCGGGAAAGGTATATCCGCCGTGTTGTATATGGTTAAAAGCTGTACGCTGCTGAAAACGATGGCCTCGAGAATTATTCACCCTGGGGAGTGCTTACGCATGCTGAACAACCGGTTTTTCCGGGAAAAAGAAAAGGATTCCAACATCTCCGTGACAATATTTTACGGTATACTCAATATTAAGACCGGACTTGTCCAGTACAGCTGCGGTGGGCATCCGGCACCATATGTTGTGCGGGCCAATGGAGAAGTCGAACAACTGCCCCAGGTGGAGGAATTTCCCCTGGCCTTTTTTGAGAACTGCGAGTATGAAGTGGAACGGATCCAGCTAGGAAAAGGAGACACGATTTTTAGCTATACCGATGGAGTAACCGATGCCGAAAATACCCTTGGGCATGGATTTGACGATGGTGAAAAACGATTGCAAACCTTCTTGGAGGGTACACACACTGCTTCGCTTGAAGAAATCGCCAACCGCTTGATTACGGAAATCAACCGGTTCATGGGCGATGAACCCCAAATGGATGACATCACGTTACTGGCCTTAAGGTACAATTAGGCCGCGGCGCGGCCAACCTATATGCGGCGGCTCTGCTGGAATACGCTTCTACAATTTGTTCCCATTGAAAAAAATGAAAATTCCTATGCGACCAAGCTGTAAATAATTTTCATTCTTACGAAGGCGGCTTTATTGGCATGCGGAACCATAGCAATAGTTTAGGGGCCACAAAATGAAGATACCGGGTAAAAATAATTAAATTTTATTTGATTTTTTTTTAAAATTGGTTGATAATTAAGTTTACCGGTTTTTAAGGAGCTTTGAATAATGGCGGATAAAGAAGAAAAATATGCACCCCCGGCAGACATGTGGGAAGTAAATGCCAATCTTGATTTTAATGAGCCCCTAAGTGAAGATGACCCCCGGTATGTGGATACCGAAAAAGGAAGAGGCGAATTTAACTTTAAAAGTTTACTAACCACGTTAGGCGTGGATGTCAAAAAAAATGAGCTTCGTCATCCAAAGGAAAAATCTTATAATCTATTTTGCGGTCATAGGGGATGCGGTAAAAGCACCGAGCTTCGACGGCTTTCCAGGTATTTACACCAGAACAATCTTTTTTTCGTTATCTTCCTGGATTCTGTAGTGGACCTGGATGCCAATAATCTACAGTATTCGGATATACTTCTGTCCCTGGCCAACAAGTTACTTATGAAAACGAATGAAAACAATATAAAGGTGAACAAGGTATTCTTGAAAAATCTTAACCATTGGTTCTCAGAAAAAGTTTTAAAGAGTGAAAAATTGAAGGATTTCTCCGGGGAATTTGAAGCGGGTGCCGAAGCAAAGGCAGGTCTCCCTTTCCTGGTTAAATTATCCGCGAAATTGACCGGCAAAATTAAAACCGGCGCCACTTATAAAGAGGAAATCCGGCAAGTAGTGAAAAATTCATTTTCGGAGTTTGCCTTTGCTTTCAACCAGTTAATTAAAGCAGTGGAAATTACTTTAAAAAAAACAGGAAAAAGCAGAAAATTAATATTTATAATCGATGGAACGGATCGTTTAAATACCGATGACAGCCACAGGCTGTTTATAAAAGATATCTCTCAGTTACAACAGGTTGAAGCAAATTTTATATACTGCGCCCCCATCCATCTCTTGTATGAGGGCAACCAGGTTCAGCAGGGGTTTAACCAGTTTATTTTACCAATGATTAAAATTTGCCATGAAAAATCCGACAGGAAATACGATGAAGGATATGAGGTACTGCGGGAAATCCTTTATAAACGTGCAGACAAAAAATTATTTGAACAAGAAGCAATCGTTGACATGCTGATTGAAAATTCAGGTGGGAATCCCAGGGATTTATTGAAATTGCTTCATTATGCACTCCGGGCATCGGACATGGAGCATTTTACGGAAACAGACGGAAAAAAAGCCATTCATAACCTGGCAATGGATTACCGGATGTTTCTCAATACAGGAGATTACGAGATTCTTTATAAAATCGACCACTCTAAAACGGTGGATGAAAATTCGGAGCAAATACGCCAATTACTCTACAACCTGGCAATTATGCAATATAATAATTATTGGTGGCATTCGCATCCTGTTATTCGTCATCTTGAAGGATACAAAAGGGCAGGGAATGCAGTATTCAATTTATAATCCTCATAGGGAACAACTGGACAACCTTATAAAAGCCCTTTACCTCAACAATGGCTTTTCCCTTTTGATTGCGGAATTTGACCGGTACGCTTACAGGGATATGTTGATTGCGGAAATCGATAAAAAGTTCAAAAACAGTGTGATACTGGAAATAGCAGGGGGTAAATTTTCCGAATTTGTCCGGTTCGAAAACCAACTGTTAGAATTGAGCAAGCAGTTTTCCGTTATTCATATAACCAACGAGCAAGGTTGGTTATACAGCGAAAAATGGCCGGAGTTTTATAAAGGCATGAATTACCACAGGGAAAAGATAGCCGAAGAGAACCCGGTTCCCATCATCTTTTGGATGACATCGAAGGATGTACGGGAATTTGCATTAACCGCACCGGATATGTGGCACTGGCGCTCAGGGGTTTTTCATTTTGTGATGACGGAATACCATATGGTCACCCTGGTAGAAGAGGAAAATATTCAACCCCGCATCGATGAAATCCTGGATTATTTAAAAAAGCACCCGGAACCTGATGAAAGTACAAATGTGCTTTTATTCCAGGAGTTGGCGGAGTTGTATTATCGACTGGCAAATTACCAGAAAGCGAGAAAATACCTGCTAAAAGAATTGGATTTATTAAAAAACCAAAATGCAGGAAAGAAGAAAAGAGCAGCCCACAAGATTCTTGTGGTTGATGATGAACCGGATTGGGAACTGCTTATTCGGGAGCGATTTAAAAAACAAATCGGCAGCCGGGAATGGGAATTTATCTTTGCCAGGGACGGGGACGAAGCCCTGGAAAAAATGAAAAAAACTCCCGGCATTGCTGTTATTCTTTTAGATATCAATCTACCCAAAAAAGACGGCCTTACCTTTCTTAAAGAACTAAAGGGCCTGAAAAACTCCAACGCCAAAGTAGTTATGGTCACTGCTTTCGCCATCATAGAGAATGTCCGCGCTGCAATGAATGAGGAGGTCTTTCTTTTATTAAGCAAATCCATACCCAATTATTTTGGAATTCTCGAACATACTATCCAAAGGGCATTAAAACAAACTAATCTTAATAAAAAGGCATAAAAAAATGCAGGAAGAAAAAAAACTGGCGGAGCAATTAAAGGAAACCCGGGAGCAGCTCATGCAATCGGAAAAGATGGCTTCCCTCGGTCAACTGACCGCCGGTATCGCCCACGAGATCAGGAACCCACTCAACTTTGTCATTAATTTTGCCGATCTTTCCCGCAGCCTGACAAAAGAGCTGCGGGAAAAACTTGAAGTGGAAAAAGCAGTTCTGAGCCGGGAAAAAGTCGATGCGCTGGAGGAAATCCTAAATGACCTGGAACAGAATGTCACCAGGATCGATGAACATGGCAGACGAATCGACAGCATTGTTAAGGGCATGCTGCTGCACTCCCGGGGAAAAGCCGGAGAATTTCGCGAGGTGGATTTGAATCCCCTGCTTGAAGAAAATACCAACCTTGTTTATCACAGCATGCGGGCCCTGGATCAATCCTTCAGCGTGAAAATGGAAAAAGAGTTTGATCCGGCTATTGGACAGGTGAAAATGGTACCGCAAGATTTCAGCCGGGCATTTTTGAATATAGTCAGTAATGCTTGTTATGCAGTCAACGAGAAAAGAAAAAAGGCCCCGGGCGACTATTCACCCCAGGTCACTGTTTCCACAAAAGACCTGGGGGAAAAAATCGAAATTTGTGTCCGGGATAACGGTAACGGAATCCCGCCGGATGAGATGGATCACATCTTCACGCCATTTTTTACCACCAAACCGGTGGGGGGCGGTACCGGGCTCGGTCTATCTATCGCCCACGATATTATTACAAAAGAACACAAGGGGGAAATCCGGGTAGACAGTAAAGAAGGCGAATTTGCCCGGTTTACTATTATCTTACCAAGAAGAAACTCCTAAAGCTCTTGAGCATCCATTACGGCAATAGCGGTTAAATTTACAATCTTCTCGACAGAATCGCCGCGCTGTAACACATGCACCGATTTATTCATTCCCATTAGGATCGGACCGACAGCCGTGGCATCTCCCAGTTTTTCCATTAATTTATAGGCAATATTCCCGGAGTTGAGATCAGGGAAGATCAGTACATTGGCCTTTTCTTTTAATTTACTGAAAGGATAGGTGTCGTTCAAAATTTCGGGATTTAAAGCGGTATTGGCCTGCATTTCACCGTCGATAATTAAATCCGGTTTCTTCTCTTTGACGATTTCTGCAGCCCGTCTCACCTTCGAGGCAAGCGGATGTTTGGTGCTGCCGAAATTAGAGAAAGACAGCATGGCCACTTTGGGTTCAATTCCATATCTGCGGACGGTTTCAGATGTGTTGATGGCAATTTCCGCCAGGTCCTCGGCTGAAGGATCGATATTTACCGTGGTATCGGCAAAGAACATAACATCATCTTGAAAGATGATCATGTACAGCCCGCAAACCTTGGTAAACCCGGGTTTCATCCGTACAACTTCCAGCGCCGGTCGTATGGTTTCCGGGTAGTGCATGGTTAATCCTGAAACCAGCCCATCAGCATCACCGGCATGAACCATCATCGGACCAAAATAATTTCGATGTCTTAGAAACTCCTTTGCTTCAACGCGGGTTATTCCTTTTCTCTGCCTCATGTTAAAAAATTCTTCCACATACTGGTCAAATTTAGGATATTTTTCAGGTTCAATTATCTCTACACCCTCCAGGCAGTGGAGTTCGAGTTCCTTTATCTTTTTTACAATTTCTTCTTTGTTACCGAGAATTACGGGGGTGGCAATTCCCTCATCACAAATGGCCTGGCAGGCCCGAAGCACCTTTTCTTCATTTCCTTCGGGGAAGACGATTTTCTTTGGTTGGCTCTTGGCTTTATCCATGAAAATGCGCATCACTTCGCGGTGTTTTCCTAAACGTGCCTCCAAAGCATGCCTGTATTCTTCGATATCGATCTTTATTTTAGCCACCCCCGTTTCCATTGCAGCCTTAGCCACAGCCGAAGCTTCATGGATCAGGACCCTGGGATCAAAGGGCTTGGGAATCACGTAATCCCGTCCGAATTTTATCGGTTTATTGCCGTAAGCCTTGATAACGGAATCCGGGACATCCTCTTTGGCCAGGTTAGCCAACGCATGTGCTGCCGCCACTTTCATCTCTTCATTGATGACGGTAGACCTTACATCGAGGGCACCTCTAAAGATAAAAGGGAAACCCAAAACATTGTTGACCTGGTTGGGGAAATCAGAGCGGCCGGTCCCCATGATCAGGTCGTTTCTCACACTGACGGCATCATGATTGGTGATTTCAGGGTTGGGGTTGGCCATGGCAAAGATAATGGGTTTTTCATTCATCGAGGCCACCATCTCCTTGGAAACCACATTGGCGATGGAAACACCCACAAAAACATCGGCCCCTTTCAGTGCATCAGCCAGTGTTCTCGCTTTAGTATCCCGGGCGAATTTTTCTTTGTAAGGATTCATCCCCTGTTCCCGACCTTTGTATATGACTCCTTTTGAATCGCACAGGGTAATATTTTCTTTTTTTATTCCCAGGTTCACATAAAAATTAGTAATCGCGATCCCGGAAGCCCCAGCTCCGTTCAACACCACCCTCACTTTGTCTATATCTTTATTTTGGATCTCCAGGGCATTCAGAAGCCCGGCACCGGTAATAATCGCTGTCCCGTGCTGGTCGTCATGAAAAACAGGAATATTCAACGCCTTTTTTAAGGTCTCTTCAATATAAAAGCATTCGGGAGCCTTAATATCTTCGAGGTTGATGCCCCCAAAAGTAGGCTCCAGTAATTTAACAACTTTGATAATCTCATCCGGGTCTTCCGAATCTAATTCAATATCGAAGACATCGATGTCGGCGAACCGTTTGAACAGCACTCCTTTTCCTTCCATCACCGGTTTCCCGGCCAGGGCACCGATATTTCCCAACCCCAGGACAGCCGTGCCGTTGCTGACAACTGCCACCAGGTTTCCCTTGGCTGTGTAGGCGTAAGCATCCTCCGGGTTTTTTTTGATCTCCAGGCACGGGTCCGCTACACCTGGGGTGTAAGCCAGGGACAAATCTTTTTGAGTAATACAAGGTTTCGTGGCACATACCTCGATCTTACCCTTTTTTCCTATAGAATGGTAATCCAATGCTTCCTGTTTGGTAATCATTTTAGTAACCTCACTTTATTGAAATTTTTAATGCCTTATTCTATCACCCCTTGCTTATGAGTTCAAGTAAAAAAAATTTTTTTTTTAACGTAATCGCGTCTGTTTTTATTTAATCTCCGCTGCATGCAGCTCCCACACCTCTTCATCTTCATCCTCAACCAGTTGATAGAGCTTGTTATGTTTGACAGCAGTGGAGTATTTTTTAAAAAATATTTAAAATATATTGACTTTACCCCTTTACTTTGATAAATTCTAAACTTACTGTTACTTAAAGTCCTCCTAAACTTAAGCGAAGGCATACAAGTAAAAAAAGAAATTCAAAATAGGATACAAATATGGAAAAAATAATCGGAATTAGAAGAGAAAACAAGAATGATTGGGAACGCAGAGCGCCGTTGATACCCGGGGATGTCAAAGCACTAAAGGAGAAATATGGGATCAAAACCATTATTCAACCCTCAAAAATAAGGGCATTCCCCGATGAAGCCTATAAAAAAGCCGGGGCTGAAATTAATGAAAACTTAAGCAAAGCCAGTGTGATCCTGGCAATTAAAGAAATCCCCCAGCGCTATTTTGAAAAGAATAAAACCTATGCCTTTTTTTCCCATACCATAAAGGGGCAGCCGCATAACATGGATATGCTGAAACGATTGATGGCGCTCAATTGCAACCTCATCGATTATGAGCGGATCATCGATGAAAAAAACCAACGGTTGATATTTTTCGGACAGTATGCCGGACTGGCAGGCATGATCGAAACACTGCACGCCTACGGGCAAAAGATAAAACTCCAGGGTTACGATACGCCGTTGGCTAAAATAAAACAAGCCTATAAATACAACTCCCTGGAAGAAGCCAAAAAAGAGATCGAAGCAATCGGCGAAGAGATCGATGAAAAGGGTTTCCCAGTGGAATTGAGTCCCATTGTGGTCGGTTTTGCCGGGTACGGCAATGTCTCCCGGGGAGCACAGGAAATCTTTAACTTGCTGCCCCATAAAATAATCTCCGGCCAAATCCTGGATGAGATGTATGAAAATTTTACCTCCGACAACCATAATTTCTATAAAGTGGTTTTCGGGGAAGAAGATATGGTAAGAGCCAAACACGGGCAGTTTGAACTGCAAGATTACTACAAGCACCCGGAAAAGTATGAGTCCCGCTTTGAAAACTATCTTCCCTATCTCAGCATCCTGGTCAACTGCATCTACTGGACAGAAGATTATCCCCGTTTCGTGACCAAAGAATATTTGAAAAATGAAACCATACTAAAATCCAATCTGCCGTTAAAAGTGATTGGCGATATTAGCTGCGATATTAACGGTTCCATTGAAATCACCCACAAGGCCACCATGCCTGATAATCCCACCTTTACGTATTTTGCCCTGGATGACCGGTTTGAAGACGGAACCCAGCGCACCGGTGTTACGGTGATGGCCGTAGATAACCTGCCTTGTGAATTCCCTATAGAATCCTCAAGGAAATTTTCCACCGTTTTGAAGCATCTTGTCAATGATATGGTTGATGTCGATTATAATCAAGGTTTTGAGCAAATCAATCTCCCTTACGCCTTAAAAAAAGGTTTGATTTTACACAAGGGTAATCTAACAAAAGATTATGTATACATAAATGAATTTATAAAATAGGAGGACCAATGAGCAAATCGTCGGTAAAGAACAAAATACTGGTATTGGGTGCCGGTTTAGTGAGTAAACCCGGGGTTACATATTTGTTAAAAAACAAAGATTTAACGGTTACCGTAGCCTCTAGAACGGTAAGTAAAGCGGAAAAACTGGTTAAAGGTTTTAATAATGGGGTCGCCCACCAGTTAAATGTAGAGGAAAATTTGGCCGGCCTGGAAAATTTGATCAAAGAAAATGATATTATCGTAAGTTTACTGCCCTGGGTACATCACATGAAAGTCGCGGACTTGTGTATTCAACACAACAAGGATATGGCCACCACCTCTTATGTTAGTGAAGCCATGAAAAAGCTGGATGGAAAAGCCAGGGATAAAGGGCTGTTATTTTTAAATGAGATCGGGGTTGACCCGGGCATCGATCATATGTCTGCCATGAAAATAATCGATGAAGTCCATAATGAGGGTGGAAAAATTGTTAGTTTTTATTCTTACTGCGGCGGACTCCCTGCCCCTGAAGACAATGATAATCCCTTCGGCTATAAATTTTCCTGGAGTCCAAAAGGCGTGGTGCTGGCATCGAGAAATCCAGGCATGTACCTGGAAAACGGGAAAATTGTCGAAATAGAAGGGAAGGATTTATTTCTAGATAAACGGGTTGAAGACGTCGAAGGGCTGGGAACCTTTGAAGTCTATCCCAATAGAGATTCATTGCCTTATAAAGACCTTTACGGTTTAAATGATGCTGAAACCGTAATGAGAGGAACTTATCGCAATCTCGGCTGGTGTGATACCTTCAAAAAAATGGTAGACTTAGGGCTTATAGAGGATTCTCCAGTTGACGGCCTGAAGGGAATTACCTATAAAAAAATGATGGCCGACCTGGTGGGAGTTAAAGAGACCGATGACGTGATGGCAAAAACCGCTGAGAAAGCCGGGTTGGCAAAAGATGCTGAGATAATCCAAAGGCTCGACTGGTTGGGACTTTTCAGTGATGAGAAAGTACCTGATCATGATAACCGCCTGGATATCTTGTGTGACCGGTTACAGGAGAAATTATATTACAAAGAAGGCGAAAGAGACATGCTGCTGCTGAGACATAAATTTGTAGTAGAGAACAAAGATAAGTCCCGGGATATGATTACTTCGACTATGATCGATTTCGGCATCCCCCACGGTGACACCTCGATGGCCCGGACGGTCAGTTTGCCTTTAGCGATCGGGGTAAAACTAATGGCAGAAGGGAAAATTAATTTAACCGGCGTACAAATTGCCACTAAGAAAGAGATTTATGAGCCGGCCCTTAAAGAGCTGGAGCGGTTGAACATCAAAATGGAAGAAAAACGATTCCCATATGAGGGACAGTAGGTCAGTAGGCAGTGGGCGCCGCCCACCCGGAGGCAAAAATTAAATTTAGGAAGAAAACCGAAAAATCGTTAATCGGTCCCAGTGGTGAAGGGGCAGCGGCCCGGTTCCTGGAAAAAAACGGCTATGAGATAGTGGAATACAATTACCGGGTTTGCGGGTCCGAGGTAGACCTGATTGCTAAAAAAGACGAAACCCTTTGTTTTATCGAGGTAAAAACCCGTGGTTCCGATGATTACGGCCTCCCGGAAGAATTTGTCGATAAATGGAAACGGCGGAAAATCATACGGGCGGCAAAAGTGTTTATCGGTCAGAAAGTTTATGAAGATTTTTACGTGAGATTCGATATCATTTCCGTGCTTCATAAAAGCGGAGAGGTTGAAATCAATCATATTGAACACGCCTTTGAAGGAGAAGGATGACGGGCAAAAAACTATCTCTTAAGAAAAAAGTTTTTTTCACCTTAGTAATCTTTATCGGATTCCTCGGTATACTGGAAGTGATTGCCAGTCTATACTATCATTTTGGGTTTTCCAGTGAGAAGCGTGATTTGCTGGAAACCACAATTGGATTGAAACATTCGGATAGATTCCATACGCTGCGTTTCATCCCACATCCTTATTTTAATTATGTTTGTAACCCTGGCTACCGGTTTTCCGACGGCATGCAGCCCCACAATTCCAGGGGTTTCCGTAAGCCGGAGTGGCGCGGCAAAAAAGAGGGAACGATTCGCATCGTGGCCCTTGGTGCCAGTACCACTTACGGGCCATATTCCAGGGATGGTAAAGGTGTATGGCCCGCACTCCTGGAAACGATCCTGCGATCTCGATGGGGCCCGGGCATCGAGGTATTGAACCTTGGTGTTAATGCGTATACGACCCATGAAATTTTAGGTGTCACAGCTATGCTGGTGCCGACGTTGTCGCCGGATATCGTACTGATCCATGTGGGGGCCAATGATGCCTATGCCGCCTGTTACCCGGATGAAGGCGGGCCGGATAATACCAATTTCCGTTTTTCATGGAAGTACAAACCCATCCCCGGTTTTCTCAAGTTCTTAATGCGTCGAAGCCGGTTGATCCGGGTATTGGGTTTCCGTCATATAACCACGAGGGGTTTCCTGCCCGGAGATATGATTGCCGCCATGCAATATCGTCATCCTTCTGATGGGGATGCGTTGGCAAATTCCGGAAAAGCCACGGGGAAATATTTCCGCCGGGATATCGGTTCATTGACAGCCCTGGTAAAAGAGATGGGGGCTGTCCCGGTACTGATGACCCATCCGTTAAATCCCAAATGGGAGTATCCCCGCAAATCGTTTTACCAGGGGTTGGTAGAAGCGCACCGGCGGAACAATCGCATCATTATGGAAATGGCGGAGCTCCGGGGTATTGCGGTGGTGGACCTTTACGCCCGGATGCGGGATGCGACTTATTTTACCGATGCCATTCATGCCACTGATGCCGGGATGAAGTTAAAAGCCGATCTTTTAGCACCAGTGGTCAGTGCTATTATTAAGGCCGCGGCGCGGCCACCCTTTATGCGGAGGCTCTGCTGTGCCTCGCTTTAACTATTTGTTCCCATTCTTTTCTCTCCTGTCCCTTTATTCTTTATTTTTTTCCGCATAGGCGGTGTTTATAAATTTCATAATTTTTTTTGTTTTTTTCTTCTTTTTATGTTATATTTAATATGACAAAACTATTTGTTAATACCGGTTAAAGGAGGTGAACATGAGTACAGGGATGAACAGTAGTTCCGAAAACGCCGATAGAGTACGAAGCAGTGCCATAGATTTGAATCTCGACCGAAAAGAATCCACAGCCGGAGAACTTCTAAAATTTGCAGGTACATGGCAGGGAGATGATCTGGAAAAATGTCTTGAAGAAGTTTACAAAACACGTGGGGAGACTACATTCTGATAGATGATAGATGTATCTACTTGACACCAATCACTGCAGTCGGATAATCCAGGGGGAACCCTCCGTTATCGCCAGGCTAGGCAAGCTGGAGCGCACTTTTCGCCTGTCCCCTTATTTATTGTGCTATTTTTAAAGTTTTTTCTTAAAGAAGTCAAAAATGTAGAACTATTTTAAACTGATCTAAGAGATTTACAAGAATATGTTTCTGAAAAATGCCTCTTTTTGCCCATTATAAAGCATTTAAAAAATTTGATGCGAAATTACTGCCGAAGGGCCTTCTTAGGGTGTGGGCACCGTCCACATGTGGTATAATGTTTTATGTCTTATATATTCTTAACTCTTGCGTTATTATCTTCTTTAACCATAGCCCTGTTTTTACGGGTATTGGAACACAAAGAAAGCAGCCGCATCGTGGTGATTGCTTCCAATTATATCGTGGCCGGTACGTTAGCCTATTTTCTTTCAAATAAAACACATGTAACCGGAACAACGCTCATTTTCGGAATCGTGGTGGGTTTATTCTTCTTTATTGCTTTTATGACCTTTAGCCGGGCAATAAAAACCAAAGGCATTGCCAGTGCGGTCACCATCGGCAGGGTCTCCCTGGCCATCCCAGTGGCCTTTTCTATTTTTTTATGGGGTGAAAAACCCTTACCGGTGGATATACTTGGTCTTTTGCTTATCTTTTTTATCATTTTAACCTGGGAAGGAAAAATCGGGAAATTATCCCCGATTTTATTGGCTTTATTCTTCTTGTTCGGATTTCTTGATTCGGCGTTGAAATTTTTTAAACTGCAATTTCCCTCGGTGGACGATGGTTTTTTCCTTATTATTGTCTTCTATTCGGCAATGGCCTGGAGCTGGGGGTACATTTTCTTTTCACGAAAAAAAATAAAATTAGGGGACATCTTTTCCGGTTTTTTCCTGGGGGTTCCCAATTTTTTCTCTTCTTATTTTCTTTTAAAAGCCCTGTTTTTAATCCCGGCCTACATTGTATTTCCTTTTATCAATACAGGGATGATCATATTATCCGCCCTCTTCGGCTATTTATTATTCAAGGAGACGTTAAATCGTAAAAAAGTTGTTTTGATTTTCCTGGGTATCATTGCCGTTCTTCTTTTAACCACCTGAACCTGACGATCCGGAACCAAAAAGGGAAAACGTGCCACCAAGACACGAAGGCACCAAGGTACACCAAGGTTTTTTAAGGTTCTTTGAAAAGGATGGTTGCAAGTTCCCAGCGGTACTTAGTGGTTCAACAGGGGTTCTTGATAATTTATGATGGGAACCAGGGTCTCCTGCACGGTAATCAGAGTCTCTTGCCCGGTAATTAGGGTCTCCTACCCCGTATTCAGGGTCTCTTGCATTTAAGGGGCCAGGCGAAAAAACTTTTTTTAGCCACAGACGGACACAGACTGGACACAGACAATAAATGAAAGCCACTTTTGTCAGTGTTTGTCTTGTGTAAGTCTGTGGCGGACGAAAACGGTGCCAAGCAAGCAAAAATACCTGGATCATCTCATATCAATAATAATAATATTGGCGGTTTAAAATATCTTTCATTTTCTGCTTTAATCGATAACTAAACCGCTTGTCGTTTAACATATTTTTAAGGTCTTCTTCAATGTATTTGAGGGGAACCATTGAAAGGATTTTAAAAACTTCACTGATTAGACCGCGGGTTGTGTTGTTGGATTCGCTTCTATAAAGTTCTTTTAACAGCAAGCTTGAATATCTTTCCTGGTCTGACAGTCCCTTTGTTCCTTGGAGCATATCTACTCTTTGTTGAACGTCTTCCAGCGTTTCAACAGGGGGAAGATTTTCGTAATACTCGTAAAAAATTTCTATGGCTTCTAAATTCTTTAAAGAGGCAAAATTTGCGATTTGCTCTAATGCTTTTTCTCTTACACCTGTTTCCGGGCTCTTCAAATTTTCTTTATGCATATCCATTGGGGCAAATTTTGCCATCAGTAGAGGGTCTTTTTTTAAAATCTTCGAAATAATTTCCTGGGGATCAGTTTCCCCGCGAATTTCGTCTAAAATATCATCATCTATATCTATAGTATCGGAGGGGTCAAATTCTACAGGGTCAAATTTTTCACAAGATTCTTGCTCAGCATCGATTAATTTGCTTTCAATTAAATCTTTAATAGGTGACAGGTCTCTCATTTCCAGTATATCGTCGATATATGGTTCCAGATCGTCATCTAAAAAGCATACCCCTTTTTTGCATTTGTATTCATTTAGGGGGAAAAATTGGTTGCAGTTTGTGCAAATTTTCATCAATTCTAATTCTTCTTCACACATCCTATTTCTCCTCGATTTATTTTTCTATTAATCATTTCCAGTCGAACATTATACTTTAGAAAAGCAGATTTTTGCAAGCCCTAACCATTCTTTTTGTTAAAAAATTAAACATCCTTCCCCTTCTAAATTTTAAGGGGACAGGCGAATACTGGAGCCTCGGTGCTTT
>Ga0114923_10000086_pt1 | contig 73187 bp, 69 predicted proteins | sample SumtaG_FD_89578 | JGI IMG/M metagenome (GOLD analysis project Ga0114923, IMG submission 89578) | Deep subsurface microbial communities from Indian Ocean to uncover new lineages of life (NeLLi) - Sumatra_00157 metaG | ecosystem: Environmental > Aquatic > Marine > Oceanic > Sediment | place: near... | reverse complement strand
TGAATTTTCTACTGCGTTTCGCCGATCATGCTTTTAAGCATGAAGTCCCAGTTGCCCATCAGATCGTTGCCCCAGAACTCACCTCCGGGGATACGGATAACTCCATCCTGATCGGCAGTCGGGTCAATGAACGTATCGTTGAGGCCAGCCTTGTAGCCTTCTGCAACGGCCAGCACGAACTGCTCGACGCGGTCAGGCACGGCGTCGCCGAAAGGACCGATTTCGAGCATTCCCTCGGTAAGCCCTTGCCGATCCCAGCGATATCCTTGCCAGGTTCCATCGATGACGGCCTGCGCGTTCACCGTGAAGTAGTCGCCCCACGACAGGAGGAGCCCGGTAATCCAGCCATTGGGAGCGTACTGCTGAGCATCCGCTGACATGAATCCGATCGTGTAGGCGCCTCCTGCCTCCACTGCCTGGATGACTGCAGCCGGCGAGTCCAAGTGATACGTGATGACATCGCATCCTTGATCGAGCAGTGCCTGTACCGCTGCTACTTCTTTCGTCGGATCGTACCACGCAAACGTGAGAAGCAGATGGGTCTCAACATCAGGATTGACGGCTCTTGCTCCAAGATGGAATCCATTGGCGTTCCCATACATGTAGCCTAGCGGCATGCCGGCGATGAATCCGATCTTGTTGCTTTCGGTCATCATGCCGGCGGCAACTCCCATCAGATAGAAGTGCAACTGGGTTGTGCCAAAGAAATTGGTGAAGTTGTGCGTGGATTCCCAGCCTCCCGGGTGCATGAAATAGACTTCCGGATGTCGTTCGGCAACGGCAAGAGCTGGATACTGGAACGCAAACCCACAGGCCAGGATCAGCTCTGCGCCTTGCTGGATCATGGTTTCCATCGTGCTTTCCGCATCCGCATCGCCAACCCACTCAGCGACAATGACTTCGACACCTGGGATGTTCGCCTCAACCTCTAACACAGCGTCATAAAACGTTTGGTTGTAACCGGCATCGTTTTTCGGACCCGGAAGTAGCAGGCCGATGGTTAGCCCCTGTGCAACAGCGATACCTCCGACTAGCATAGTCACGGCTAACGCGACCAGCACCGCCAGGGTTATGGTGTTTCTCGCTCTCATGTCTCTCCTCCTTGTGCAAGGTACTTCGCTATGCAATTCGATCCAGTGGATGATTCGTCTCGATTCGCCCGCCTTGACCACCTCCTACTGCTGAAATCTGCATCAGTAGTCTCTCAATGGCATGAGATGCCATACCTGCTCTACTCCTCCCCGGAATACACGCGCCCAAGCCCTCCAGGTGCTGCGAATCTGCGTGCCCCACCCCAAATCAACAGGACTCCCAGCGTCAGTACGTAGGGAATCATGTTGAGAAGGAAGGGCGAGATGGACGCCCCCTGTGCCTGCAATTGAAGCTGTAGGGTCACAGATCCGCCAAACAACATCGCTCCGACAATCGCTCGCAGCGGATGCCACTTGGAGAAGATGACAAGAGCCACGGCTATGAAGCCTCTGCCGCCGGTCATCCCCTCGCTCCAGGTTCGCGCTAAGGCCACAGATAAGTGCGCTCCCGCAATGCCTCCCAGGAGGCCGCACAATAGAGCCGCCTGATACTTCAGTAATGAAATCCGCCGCCCTGCCGCGAACGCGGCTGATGGACTTTCGCCCACCGCTCTCAGACTTAAGCCCCAACGTGTTCGGAAAAGCAGCCACCACACGAGAATGGCTACAGGAACCGCGAAATAGACCAGCAAGTCGTAGCTGAACATGGAATTGGTCGCCCACGAGAACAAGGAGATGCCAGGGATCTGATATCGAACAAGACCCTTGCTGCCCCCGCCAACGAATGCCCTTCCAATCATGGCACTAATGCCCATGCCGAAGAACATGACAGCCAGCCCACTGGCCAGTTGGTTAGCTTTTCGAGTTACGACCAAGAATGCATATACAAGATTGAACACGGCACCAGCTATGGCTGCGGCCGCTATGCCGACCCACGGATTTCCTGTTGCGCTGGATACTGCAAATCCGACCGATGCTCCGACGAGGAGGATTCCCTCCAGCCCCAGATTGACCATCCCCGCTCTCTGTCCGATGACTTCACCGAGCGTTGTATAGAGGAGCGGAACGCCGTACATGATCGTGCCCGACAACACACCGCGAATGAGCGCCCACGTCATGGTTTCCTCCCCAGCAGGTTTCTCGTCAAGGCACTCCAAGAGAACCTTGGTTTCATCAGAACCACAAACAGGATGATGGCCATAAGCACGTTGATTGCTGCAAAAGGCACGCCTTGTGTGATTTGAAGGAGTGTTCCGCCGGAAAAGACTACGGCCAGCACGAACGACATCATGAGAATGCCAAGCGGATTCCCTCCGGCCAGCCAACTGATCAAGAATCCCATGAAGCCATATCCAGGCGAGAAGCCGGCTCGCAATCGTCCGTGAAGTGCCGACACCTCTGCCATACCCGCCAAGCCTGCGATCCCTCCAGCAATGAACATGACCACGACAATGTAGGTCCCGAGACGGATACCCAACCTCCGGGCTGCCTCCGGATTGCCGCCAATTGCGCGCATCTTCAGACCCCACTTCGTCCTTTCCATCACGAACCAGAAGATAAGCAGGGCCACAAGCGCGAGAATAATCCCAAGATGAACGCGCGTGTCGAAGAAGCGTGGAAGTCGAGCGGCATCGGGAAACGCTACAGACTGAGGGAATGCAGCAGATCCAACCTCTCGGGATCGCCAAAAACCGTAGACGGATAATCCCACAATCAGAGGCGCAATGTAGTTCATGAGGAGTGTCGTAATCGTCTCATTCACTAGTCCTTTTGCGCGGAGGAATCCGGCAATCGAAGCCCAAGCTCCTCCTCCCACGAATCCCAATACAATAAGTACGGGAACGAAGACTGCTTGCGGCAATCCTGTGAACGTGATGGCACCCCATGTCGCAAGCCATGCCCCCATGTACAGCTGCCCTTCTCCACCTACGTTGATGAGTCCAAGTCTTGAGGGTAAGGCAACGGCGATTGCGGTAAGAAGCAATGGGATCATCCTGACGATGACTTCGGAGAAACCATACCGGGTTCCCAGCGCAAACGAGAAGGTATCGACATAGGCCTTGATCGGATCCTTCCCTGCCAGCAAGAGAACAACGGCATACGCACCAAGCGCAATCGCGAGGATCATTACATACCTCGCAGCAGCAATTGCCCAACTCTTTCGCACGATCTGAGAAATTCCCTTGAGCAGGCTACTCATTCGTCCCCCCAGAACCCGTCATGAGGTGTCCTATTCTGTGCCGGTCAATCTCATGAGGCAGGAAGTTCCCGACGATCCTTCCTTGGTGCAGCACAACCAAGCGATCGCTGAGACCGAACAACTCATCCAGATCCTCGGACACCAGCAGCACTCCACCCCCATTGTCCCGTAGCGAGGCGAGAACCCTGCGCGCGGCTATTGCACTTCGAACATCAAGTCCTCGCGTTGGGTAAGAGGCAATGAGAAGCCGGGGTTTTCTACCGAGTTCTCTGGCCAAGACTGCTCGCTGTAGTTGACCACCCGACATGGTTCGCACCTGGACCCAAGGACTGGGAGTCTCAAAGGACAACTCCTTGAATGAGGCTGCAATGTCACGTTGCACGTGATCCCAGTCAATAGACAACCCTCTATGCCTCGCGTAGGTCTCCGCACTTCCCAAGGCAGCGTTCTGGGCAAGCGTCATCCATGGAACAACTGCCATGCCAAGAGGATCCTCCGGTACAAACCCCACGCCGCTTGCTCGGATGCGGCCGGCGGTCCATGACGTCGCGTCGACTCCCTGCAGTAATCGTTTCCCGCGAGCACATGGGATCAGTCCAAGGATGACATCCCCCAGCTCTCGTTGGCCGTTTCCAGATACTCCGGCGACCCCCACGATCTCTCCGGGATGAATCTCTAGCTTAATGTCGTCGAGCTGGGTGCCTTCGTCTTTGGCCCGTGCGGTGACGCTACGAAGCTCCAACAGGGGCGCTCCATTGATCTTGCGCTCTCCGGCCACTTGGCGAATCTCTTCGGGCATTGCGTCGCCGAACATGAGAGCCACCAATGACTCCTCCGTTGCTTCCGATCGAGTCAGCGTTCCGGCAATACGTCCGCGCTTCATCACGGTAATCCGATCGGCACAAGTGAGGACCTCGCGCAGCTTGTGGGTGATGAACACAATGGCATATCCATCCGCCTTGAGTTCTTCGAAGATTCGGAAGAGACCTTCGATCTCATGCGGAGCGAGTACGCGAGTCGCCTCATCGAAAATAAGAACCCTTGCACGGCCGACCAGCAACTTGAGGACTTCGACCTTTTGCTGATCTCCAATCGCGATATCTCGAACAGGGGAGTGCGGATCGACATCCAAATGGTATTGCTCCCCCAATTCATCAATCTGTTCGGCAATTCGCCGGCTGTCCAGTACTACAGGTAAATCCGGGAGATAAAGCGCGATGTTCTCAGCCACGGTCATTGCCGGAATCAGGGTGAACGTCTGAAAGACCATTCCGATCCGAAGCTTACGGGCATCCAAAGGGGATCCAATGTGGGCTTCTTCTCCATCCACGGCGATCGAGCCACTATCGGCGCTGTAGAAGCCATAGAGGATCTTCATGAGCGTGCTCTTCCCCGCGCCGTTCTCACCGAGCAGGGCATGAACCTCTCCAGGGAAGAGGTCGAGGTCGACTGAATCGTTGGCAACGACGTTCGGGAACCGCTTTGTGATGCCCCGAAGTGACACAAGTGGGGCCGGTAATTCGGTATCGAGCCGTTGTGTTACCGTTGTCATATCGTGACTATTGGACATGGTCCATCGTGGCAGAGGGCGCCAAAACACCCTGAATCCTGTACGAATGCCCAACAGCCAAACCGAGCCTACATAGCAAGATTCACATGCCTCCTATCCCCAAGACATTATGAAGCCGTCGACATCCATTGTGAATGTCAATTCGCGACAAGATGACGCCAACATCTTGTCAATAGTTGACAAACAGAGACTATCTCTCACTCGCACCACCGAGGGACTACGGCGCGATGGTGGGAGACTCTTCCGAGGGAGACCCCCCTTCCAGCAGAGGGTGTAGATGCAAGGCTACTTCTATCGCAAGTCGCTTCTGTGGCTGTTCGAAGATGTTCCCAATCAACTGACGGATTCGTTTGAGTCGATAACGGAGCGAGTTGTAGTGAATGCCCAACACACGTGCCGCTTCAGCGTGGTTCTGGTTGCATTCGAGGAACACACGAAGCGTGTCAAGAAAGGGAGCAGTGGTGTTGCGATCGTGCTCCAATAGGGGGCCAAGCATGTCCATACAGTAGTTCCGTATCCCCACGGAGCTCTCCGACACCTGTGCGAAGCGCAACAGTCCAAGGTCGTCGTAGTGTGTCACGGCACTGCTCTTGTCGCCCGCGAGAGCACGACCAATTTCGAAACTTTGTTTGGCTTCTTGGTAGGCTTGACGGAACTCCCCTATCGCATCAACCGGTCGGCTGATGCCGGATGAAACAGTATACGGCGCGTGTTCCGCTTCGATCCGCTGGCAAACCTTGCGCAGCATGGATGCAATGGCTTCCCGCGCTTCTGGAATCTCCCGAGTCGTCAGCGGGTGGAATACGATGAGGTGTGGTCCACGGCGCCAGAAGGACAGCCCGTTCCGGTAGCTTCGGATATATCGCTGAGCGAGATGGAGACTCGTATCTACATTGCTCTGCTGCCGCCGCTCTCTCGGTGCAAGCAGCCTGTGTGAAGGAACGTCCGACCCTACGAGGAGAATGGCAAACGGAGGATCCAACCGGTGACCGAGGCTTTCCGATAGCTGAAGGGCAGTTGCTTGCGAGGCGGCCTGTTCCGAGAGAAGGCCCTCCAAGATCTCATTCCGGAACTGTTGCTCGACCTGTCCTATGGATCGCGCCTCCATCATCTTCAAAGCCACGACCGTGGCACCATGCTGGATGGCCATAAGTGCTCTGGCATCGACTTTCGATTCAGCGTGCTCCCAGACGATGATGCTTCCAAGCTGAGTCGAGCTCACCTCGACGGGATACACAAGGCTGTGAAGCTCCTTGTCGCCGACTTCGACCACCATGTGTTGAGGGGATTGTTCTCCCTGACCCGCGACGCTCACCGGCGTGTATTCGGTGTCAAGATAGCTCTCTCCTGTCCGATCCTCCTCCATGAACTCCAGAGCCAAGGACTCCCCGACGGTTCCACCCTGCCCCAAGATGCGACGGAATCGATCCACAATGGACACCGGATGACCGCTGACTTCGCTGATCACCTGCGCAATGTCCGAGTAGTCCCCTCCCACAAGCACAAGATCCAGGAATCGCCTGAGGATGGCGTCCGACTGCTGCAGTTCGTCTGCTTGAAGATCGAGGATCTTCGAAGTGAGGGGCTGAATGATGTCCACAAAAGAAACGTGAGGGGGAAGCTCAATCAACGGAAAGCCCAACCGGTTTGCGTCATCGACCATACACTCCGGCAGTTCATCGATGTATGACTCGGGAGTCACGGCCAGGCCCGCCAGCCCCTTCGCGGCAAGCTGGGAAATCAGGGTGTCGACCGCGGCCTTGTCATCGCGTAGCGGGTAGAAGGTTGATACGAGAAGCTCGCCCGGATGCACCCAGTCGACGATATCCGGCACCTCCATCACATTAACGGACCGGATGACGTTGTCCAGTCCGCTCTCGCCGGCAACAACGCGGGCCTTGCGCAAAGGTTCCGCCAGCGTAAGCGCCTCACGAAGCGTCAACTGCATCGTTTCCTCCTAAGTGTCCGATCAGGTCGATTGTCATTATGCCACAATCCGCTTCACGGACGAAACCAGGAAATCAGAGAAGAGATGCTGCACGTGAGCTCCTAGTAGTACGGATTGCTGGGATTGCAGATGCGGTAGACGAGAAGAATGGCAGGCTGCTACAATTGGTGCGAATCTACAAATAGAGGAGGCCACTCACCACGAGACAGCTAGCGACCGCGTTCGAGGTTCAGTCCCCAAAAGGCTCCCCTACTGCCCCTCGAAGTGGCGCTTGCATGGCATGCAAGAGGTCTGGGGTTCGAATCCCCCAGGCTCCAAAGGAAACGAGATTTGTTTTGTAGTCAGCGTTTTCGCACACACCACCCAACTGCTTGAAATGGAGTCATCCAAAGAGGCTGACGCTATCAGAACTACGGGGTTCGAGTCTCCCGGATTCTCCTCTCTACGAAGCGCCTTGACCCAGGCTCTGGCCAGCTTGTAGTAGACTGGTAGATCGATGAGAGGAGGCGGGAACCTATTGGTGAAGAAACTCGAGCGAAACGGCAAGACCTATTATATCTGCGAGCTATGCAACGTCGCCTACGCTGAGGGAAAATGGGCCAAGAAGTGCACTGAATGGTGTTCGGAGCATTTCGGCACGTGCAGCATCGAAGTTGCGCAGCATGCAGTCAAGCTCGATGAGGAAGATGGCGGCGACAATTAGTCCTCTCAACAGGCTAGGCGGACTTGGCCGCTCAGAGCGTGCCACCCCCGATCACCACGGAACAGCTAACGCTTGCGTTCTACATACAGTCCCCCAGGCTCCGAAGAACCCCTGCTAGAGACCTCTAGACTGGCAACATCGTCGAGAAACTTCTGCTTCGAGGCGTTGTGCGAATGGTACGGGTTCAGTTACGCTACCCACCGGATAGAAACTGTGAGAGCGTTGATGCGAAGGGTGATCGAAGATGACCGAGAAGCTCAAGCCTGAGTCCATCATGCGCGCGATGGAGAAACGTGGATGGGCTGCACGCCTCGTTCCGACGGAGCACCGCTTCGATCTGTGGAGCGAGCTAGAGGGACGCTTCGAGCGCGGTGAGTTTGATGAGGCGTTCGCCGAGGAGCGTATGAAGCCTTTCGAGGAGCCCATCAAGAACGCACCCACCTGGGCTCGTTCGATCCTTCTAGTTGCGATCCCTGACGTTGCGATGAGGCTCCGATTCGGATGGCAGGGCCGCGAAGTCACAATCACCGTGCCTCCAACATTCATCCACGGAGAAGAGCGCGGCGAACGCTGTGTGGAGGCACTCCTAAAGGAATGTGCCGGTGGAAGAGCCCTACGAACGGGAATCGCTTACCTACCGAAGAAGCTCCTCGCGACACGTAGTGGCTTGGCTCGGTACGGGCGGAACAACATCACGTATGTGGAAGGGATGGGCAGCTTCCATCGTCTCAGCAGTTTGTACACGGACATCCTGTGCGAGGACGGTACTTGGCAAGAGCCTTCGGCACTCGACTCCTGTAAGTCGTGTGGTGCGTGCATTCGTGCCTGTCCCGTGGGCGCGATAGACCAGGACCGATTCATGGTCCGCGCTGAACGGTGCATCACTTTCTCACAGGAGAAGCCGGGGGATGTACCGTATCCTGAGGAGTTCGATTTCTCCTGGCAGGATCAGTTCATCGGCTGCATGAGATGCCAAACAGTCTGCCCTCACAATCAGGGAATCCTGAGGGTTGAGGAGGCTGGCCCCCCGTTCACCGAAGACGAGACGAGCGCTTTCCTTTGCGGTGTCGCGGTTGAGGAACTGTCCGAGGAGACCATTGAGAAGCTCAAGCAGCATGACATTCTGGAGTACCTCGAAGTGCTACCTCGGAATCTGCCGGCGTCGTTGCTGAATGCCTCGTACTGCAAACCACCAAGCGATTGCATGCAGCGTCCGTCATCACGAAACAGCTAACGCAAGCGTTCTACATACACTTCTCCAGACTCCAAACCACCAAGCTGCTGACAGAACGAAAGTTCTACTTACAGTCACATAGGCTCCAAAGCGCTGGCTCTTGTAATATGCGATGCCGGTACTCGTCAGCCTCACAGAGCAGCTAGTCCGTTTCGTCCGCTGATCAACCATTTGACGTCCGCCCGGCGACCATTACGATGGAGACAGAGGCGAAGAAGACATCTTCCTCATCGGCCCGCTCAAGACTAGCGTTCCAAACGGCCAGCTCCTCTGAAGAGATGATACCTGCCGACAGCGCTCTGCGTTCAACGTCCGCGAGCTGACCGAGCTGGCGTGCCAGCGGATAGCTCAGGATAGGAAGAGCGAACGCCTCGACAACGATGTCTCCAAGATCTTGCTGCCGGAAGAGGCGATAGAGCTGTCGCCCCGAGTATCCGTTGTTGTGACAACGCTCCGTGAGCACGCGTACGAGTCGCCGCTCGATATCCACATGATTGCTGTCTATCGAAGCGGAGCCCCAGTCGGCATCCAGAACCACGATCCAGCCTCCGGGTTTGGTGACGCGCACCATCTCTGAAAGGGCCCGCTCTGGGTGAGGAAGGTGCTGGAAGAGACGTTCACTACGAGAGGAGTCGAACTCGTTTGACTCGAAGGGGAGCGCGGTCGCGTCAGCCTGTACGTGTTTCACGTAGTGACTCGCCCCTGCGTCAGCTGCCGATCTATCCGCCTCGGCAATCATATCCTCATCGTAGTCGACCCCTACGACCTGCCCCTGGTCGTACACCAGTCCTACCAGTGGAACGGTGTCTGTTCCGGCACCGCAACCCACGTCGAGCACCTTGTGTCCGGGCCGGATACCCATCAGGATGTAGCTACGCTGCTTGACGCGTTCAGTCACTGCCGCCGCAACCTTCAAGTACTCGGCATCGACATAGCCTCTCACGTGTGGCATGGTTCCCTCCTGGGCTGCGCCCGGAGTCCTGTCCGGGTTCTAGAACTCGGCCCAGCGGACAGAGAACCACGGATAGGCCACTCTAGTTGTATTTGTCATAGCAGATGATCTCAGCAAGAGGCTTTCTTGGTCTGGGATCCGGCCAGGAGACAGGGTACCCAAGCGCTACCGCAACAGGAGCGCGAACGTCATCGGGGATAGAGAGAATATCCTTCATCTGCCCCTCATTCAGCCCCCCGATCCAGCACGTGCCCAGTCCTTCTGAAACCGCTGCCAGCGTGAGATGGTCCATAGCAACCGTAAGATCTGCCACCAGAGCGCTTTCATACTCGATTGGAGCCTGAGCCATTTCGACCTGCAATGCGGCCCAGTTCGTGGTGATTACCTCTCCATCTTTGTAGTACCGCACTGCAGCTTCTTTCTCAGACCCGCAGGCAAGTATGAATACCGGCGCTTCATCGACCCAGCTCTGCGGAATCAACTCGCCCTCCGCCGTCTTCCAGTTGCAGGCAGCGGCAACTCTCGACTTCGTTGTCTTGTCTCTTACAACGACGAATTTCCATGGTTGGCTATTCTTACCAGACGGCGCTAGTCGCATCGCACTCAGTAGCCGGTTCAGCACGTGATCAGGGATGTCATCCGGCTTGTAATGACGGATGCTTCGTCGCTTCCGAATAGCTTCCATCACGTCCATAGCTCCACCTCCCTCTTGCCTCCTTGATAGGGCCCTTGATCAACCCCGCATCGAGCCTTTAGGCCAATCTACACCCACACCTCGTCCGAAGGCAATTGACGCTGCGAGTGCGGCAGCCTCAGAAGCTGGTGCCTGAAGTGCGTTCCGACATCCGGTCCAACCTCAGAGCTGGTGCCGACCCTGCTTGACCCTGCCTCTCGGAGGCGCCCAAAACGGATGAATGCTAGATTCCAAACAGGCTTGGCGGGCTTGGGCCGCAGTAAGTGCGGACACCCATTCACCACGAGACAGCCAACGAACGCGTTCTACATATAGTCCCCCAGGCTCCAAAGGAATCCGTAATCGCGGTGCTGATTGACACTCTCGAACTCAGCGATAAGCAGATGATTCAAGGCAATCCAGAGAACGACCACTCCAACTGCATCCTAGAGTTCGAAGCCGCCAGCCTCTCCGGCCTTGATATGCGGTCGATCTCGCCTTGCGAGAACCTCGGTTCTCGTATGCTGATCCTCCTCCTTGTAGCCATGAATCAGCGCCGATTCTCATCTCACCCCGGGTCCCGTTTCGGGAGTGAAGGTCAACCCGAAGACCGAACTGAGAGAACGTGTGAACCGCTTTCGGGAATCACGGCAGCCGGAAACCTGTGGAATTCCGTGGCAGGTGCTCGAATCGAGTCCTTGGAACGAGGCACTCATCGCTGTATCGTGGTGACGGCATGACGGAGCGAATCGAAGGCAGAGTGGTGCAGTCTGCAGGTTACGACCGTGCCGTAGGTTATCCGAAACTGTTCTCCACTTCGCCAAACGTCCACTGGATGAGAACACTTGATTCCGCACGAGATGTTGCTGCGTCGAGGATGAAGGAGTAGCTACGTGAGTGCTGAAGAGAAACAGGTACTCAAGGCAATCACTGCCTACATACCCCAGTTGATTGTGGAAGAACGGCTGCTCAATCCGCATCTGCCCGACGTGCATGGACAGTTCCGTCAAGGCACGCTGGTATTCGCCGACATTTCCGGCTTCACCACCATGTCGGAGAAGCTGAGTAAGAGTGGTAAGGAGGGCGCGGAGGAACTGAACGGCGTCCTCAATCAGTACTTCGCTCATATGCTCGGCATCATCCGGCCCCTTGGAGGCACCCAGCTCAAGTTTGGTGGAGACTCCATGTTCCTTCTCTTCGTGGGGCAGCAGCATGCCGATCGAGCAGTGCACTGTGCCATGCAGATGCAGAAGGCAATGGAAGACTTCGACCGTGTATCCACTTCACAAGGAATCTTCCGGCTGGAGATGAGTATCGGCATCAACTCTGGGGAGTTCTTTGCCGCTAGTGTGGGCTCACCGAGGGATCGATTGTATCACATCGTTACAGGACGAGAAGTCAACCGCACCGCTGAGATAGAAGCGGTAGCTGCCGCTGGCGAGATTCTCATAAGCACAGGATCTCTACATGAACTAGGGGACAACGTTGAGGTGGATCAAGAACGGGACGGGTGCCATCGGGTAAGACGCCTCTGCACTTGTCTGAAGAGCATTGAACCTTGTGAACCGAACCTTGAAGAAGGGGTATCAGAGTTCGCTATTGAGGTATTGGCATCGTATCTCCCTTCGCGGCTCGTGGAAAGACTCAGGGATAACCCTGACCGAGCAGGAGTCGAAGGAGAGCATCGAAGAGTTACCATGATGTTCGTCAATCTACTGGGCATGACCGAGGCAATCGACAAGTGTGGTGCTGGGCAAGAGACTACCCTCACTCAACTCCTCAACGACTATTTCCTGACTGTGCATGCCATGGTGAAAAGGTATGAGGGTGTATTGGTGGGGTGTGACATCAATACTACGGGAGACAAGCTTCTCATCATCTTCGGATCTCCTGTAGCTCATGAGGATGACGATGAACGAGCCGTGCTCTGCGCCCAGGAGATGGCACAGCTGGTGGCGGGCTCAAGCCTGCCATTTGAGCTGCGCATTGGCATCAACAGCGGGCACGTATTCGCGGGGGAGCTGGGATCTCCCTTGCGCAAGGAGTACACGGTCATGGGAGACGAGGTGAATGTCGCCGCGCGGCTGATGAGCATCGCGCATGAAGGGCAGATCCTGGTGGGGCATTCCACTTATCAGAGTCTGGCTGGCAAGTTTGTGCTACAAACTCAAGAGCCAGTCAGGGTCAAAGGCAAGAGCCAACCGGTGGCGGCATATCTAGTGAAGGAAGGGCTGCAGGAGAGTATCCCCCATCAGGAACTAGAACCCGGAGAACTGGTCGGCCGGGAAGAGGAAACAGCGATGTTGGAAGAGGTTGTGAAGCTGACTCTCTCCGGCCAAGGACAAGTGTTGGCCATTACCGGGGCAGCCGGCATAGGTAAGTCTCGCTTGGTGGAGGAGCTGAAACTCCTCTGGAGCAGGGAAGACGGGGTGACCTACATCGGCAACTGTCAATCCCGTGGGGTTAGTACTTCCTACTTGCCTTGGATTGAGCTCCTGGGCTCCGTGTTTGATTTGCAGGAAGGCGACAGTTCTGAGCAGCGGAGAGACAAGATCGAAACCACCTTTGATCGTCTCTGCCCGGAATTGGCTGAGTGGAAAGCAGTGATCGGCAATCTCCTGCATGTCCCCATTCCCGAGAGCACCTTGCTGCAATTTCTGAACCCCAAGATGCGCCGCCAGCGGCTCATGGATGTTACTCTGCGCCTGCTGCGCGCCCTGACGGAGGAAGCTCGTGTGCTTTTGTTGTTCGAAGACCTGCACTGGGCCGACTCCGCATCCGCGGAGCTCTTGGACTATGTTGCCCGCAACACAAGAGACTGCCCTCTGCTTGTCTGCGCGGTCCATCGGCCCGAGGGTCAGCTTGAGCTGGAGGTCGAGAGACAAGACAACTACACGAACATAGCCCTGGGCGAGCTCCTCCCTGAATCGAGCCTGGCCTTGGTGCGATCAATGACCAAGATGAAGGAGCTCCCCCAGGAACTCAGCCAGTTGGTGCTGACAAAGGCACAGGGCAATCCCTTCTTTGTGGAAGAGATCGTCAGATCCCTTCTGGATAGCGAATACCTGAGGCTGGATACGAGCACGGGAGAATATCAACCAGCAGTAGGCCTGCGGCAGGTCGAGATGCCGGACACCATTAAAGGGGTAATCGTGGCCCGTCTCGATCAGCTGGAGGAGGGAACGAGGAATGTCCTGCGGATAGCGTCAGTCATCGGGCGGTTCTTCCAGTATGCAGTGCTGAGGGCGATCTACCCTCGTGACATTGCTGACGACGAACTGCTACAGAGATTGAGCGACCTCGCTAGGTTGGGTCTAACCCGTCTGGAGCGGAAGGACCCAGTTCCAGAGTACTACTTCAAGCACATACTAACCCAAGAGGTCGCCTACGAGAGTCTGGGCTTTGCCCAGCGCAGGGATCTACACGACCAGGTCGCCTCCTACCTTGAAGAGACTTACCCGAATGAGCTCGAACCTCTATGTGAGGTACTATTCCACCACTATAGCCACAGTCGTGACAATCTTAAGATTCGGGTCTATGCCTACAAGGCAGCCGAAAAGGCTCGCCAGGCCTTTGCCTTCGAAGAGGCCATTGAGTACTACCGTTCAGGCCTGGACGCGGTCCAAGAAGACGATGGCCAGGCAGCCTGTCTGCGCAGCTACTTCTCGGAACGTATTGGAGACTGCTACGAGATGTCAGGACGCCATGAAGAGGCAGAACGCACCTTCCTACAGGTTCTGCAGCAGTGGCGTGAAACCATTCGCCAGCTCTCCCCAATACCAGAAAGGATACCTCTTGATCGTACTGAAGAGGTACCGACGAAGGGACGGGAGGCAATACTCTGTCACAAGATAGCAGTTTCCTGCGAACGAAACTCCGACTATGACTCATCACTCCAGTGGCTCGAGTCAGCCGCAGAAGTGCTGCCACCAAAACAACCGTCACTGGCAGGGAAGATTCACATTACCAGGGGTGTTGCCCTGTTCCGCAAAGGTCTTTACGAAGAGGCAATTCACTGGGGACAGCAGGGGTTGGACCTGTCGCGGCGCAGTGGTGACAAGAGCCAGCTTGCCTATGCCCACAACATGCTTGCTGGTTCTTACCTCGACATGGGCAACTTGGAACAGGCTATTCGCCACCGCCGTCAATCACTTAGTCTTTGTGAGGAAGCAGGAGATCTCTACGGACTGGCAACAGCTAACAATAATCTCGGTACCTGCTATCAGCTACTCGGTGACCTGGATAAGGCACTCTACCACTACAAGGCCTGCCTTAAGGATAGCGAACGAATTGGCAACTCCACAGTTGTCGCCATTGTGCACAACAACATTGGCGAGGTGCTCTTGACTCAGGGGCACATAGAGCAAGCTATAGAGCACTTGCAGACGCTGACAGAAACATGTGAGCGAACGGGAGATCTGGCAGCTGCTACCGGCTTAGCCTTGATCAACTTGTCGCGCTGCTATCAAAGACAACAGCTCTTTGATAGGGCATTGGAGTGCCTGGAGCAGGGCGTCAACCTCTTGCGAGAAGTCGGTGCCCGAGGTCTGCTGATAGAGGCCCGCCTACAGAATGCAGAGCTTCATCTTGAGACAGGCGAAATCGACTCAGCCTCGCGCATCTGTCATCAGGCACTGCGGCAGACTCGTGAGGTGGGAGCAAGGCTCCTGGAGTCACGCGGTCTTTGCATCCTGGGACGAATCCGAATGTCACGCGGTCAGTACAGGCAAGCTGAAACCGACCTGCGACAGAGTGCAGCTCTGGCTCAGCAACTGAACGCGGACTACGAGAGGGGACGAGCACTGCTGTATCTCGCCGAACTCTATGGCAATCGGATAGAGGAGAAGGGCAATCAGCACCAATGTCAACTTGCTTTGAGACAAGCTGAGGCAATCTTCCAACGGATGGGGGCACAAGGGGAGCTGGCACAGGCGCTCAGGCTTCACAAGGACCTGGAATTGTAGTGACGTGCCCCCTGAAACTGCTCCAAACCCTGAGCTAGTACCCTCCGTCGGCCACGCGTCTGACCCCGAGAGATGGAGAACATCTAAAAGTACCTTCCAAACAGGGTTTCCTGGTCCAGCGATCGCCAGGCATGGTCACCCATCACCACGAAGCAACTAACGAGTGCGTTCTACAATCAGCCCCCCCAGGCTCCAGAGAAATCTACCAATCACTGATGATGTCAGGCTTATCAACCGTTTCTTGAGTTCATGCAAGAACTACCCGTTTACGCATCGATAGATAGCATCAGCACTTTCGAGTTCGAATCCCTTAGGCTCTCCCGCTGAAGGATGATCGGTTGACCGTAACTCACACATGAATCACGGTGGTTGTTCAACCTGCCCTCCGGCCGGCGTTGATAGGGAAGGTCACGGCCTATGTCTTGACAATCCGCTGCTGACTTGCTAGTGTGGCTTATCCAAACAGAAGAGGTGGTACAGATGATCGCACTTAGCTGGCACGCTTTGCGTGCAATCGCAGGATCCTCCAGCCGCGACCAAGATCGCCTCTTCAATCACCAGAATCAGGACGCCGGCTAGTCGGCTCGGCTGACTGGCTGGAATCGCGAGTTCCATCACATCGTGTGGGGTTGTTGATTTCATTCGGCGCATTCCCGACCGCTAAACAGAATGGCAGTAGATGCTGAATCTCCGTTCCTTACATCTCATGAGGCTGTGGAAGGCCAGCATCGAATTCCCAAACAACGAAACACTTAATTCTTGGAGGACTAGGATGTGCATCATCACCAAAGCAGAGAAGGCTGCAATTATGAGAAGCTCGATCGCGCTCATCAAGCACGCGCCTGGGTATTCCCTCCGCAGTAGGAGGTTCGTGGAACTGCTGGCCGTACTCCTGCCATCGATCACCGACCCGCTTTATCACGAGATGTACGACAGCACCACACATCTCGAATCAGCGAAACGGGGTGTCTTTCGCCCGGTTGATATCAGAACTGGGTTCGAGACACTGGTCCATTGCATCGTTGGCCCAGATCGAATCGAGCACGCTCGCTTGTTCGCGGAAGACGTTGGTGACAGGTATGCATTCTGAGAAGGGAAGAAAGCCTGTTCGGGACGAAACAACGCTCGCGGCCCTCTGCCCAAACTGCTTGGACGTGATCACCTTGAATGGCAAGACGGAAGTGCTTCATAAGCTCGTTCGCTGTCCGAATTGCGAGATGAAGCTACACGTGGTGAGCATTCGCCCGCTCTCCTTCAGGACGTTCAAGAGCCACGGCCTTTCGTTTGTCGATGGATAGCCCGCAGTCGGGGCCAGAGAGGAAGGTGTTCCAATGGAAGTTCCACGATGCATGAGTACGCAGCATCCTGACAACGCGAGATCTCCCTTCTTCACCGACGGGGGCGTAATTCAAGGCGAAGGCGAGATCAGGGAAGCGTACTACGCCTACTCGCACCTGGGATGTACTGAACAGATGTGGGACTACGAGGGCAAAGAGGTCGATGCCTTTGTGGTGAAGAAGCTCCTTACCCGATATGAGAGCTTCTTTCGAGAGCGGCGGCTGGGGGAGGATCTCTTTCTCACGTTGCGTGTTCCGAACCCGCGAGTAGAGCGTCTGGAGGGGAAGATACTACTGGAAACGCTTGAGAGTATTCCCCGCTCGTATGACATCGCGCGGACGCTCTACGGGGATGACGCCCCGAGTCCAATCCTTGAGGTCATCTTGCCGATGACGGCCTGTGCCGCGGAGTTGAATCGTGTGTATCACTACTACGCGGACTTCGTTGGTGGGAAAGAACGCCAACGCTGCTACGACATGCCGGTCTCAGATTGGGTAGGCGAGTTTCGTCCGGACAAGATTCAAGTCATTCCCTTGATCGAAGACCTGGAACATCTGCTGGAAGCGGATTCGATCGTCGAGGAGTACCTGCAGGACAAGAATGCCGATCACCAACGAGTGTTTCTTGCGCGAAGCGATCCGGCGCTGAACTATGGTCAGTTGTCAGCCGTGTTGTTGAACAAGATCGCACTTCAGCGTCTAGACAGACTGCAGAGGCGAATTGGAGTTGAACTGCTCCCGATCGTAGGGGTGGGATCTGCTCCGTTTCGAGGCAACCTCCGTCCGGGACGGGTTAACGAATTCCTCAGAGAATATCCGTCTGTGCAGACCTTTACGATTCAGTCGGCCTTCAAATACGACTACCCAGAAGAGGAAGTGACGAAGGCAATCTCACTCATCACGGAAAGAACCAGGGGAGCCGCGCAGGAGATCGATGCTGCTACATGCCTGCCGATAATCCACAAGCTCGCAAGCAAGTATGCGGAACGTGTCACAGCCCTGGCTCCTCTCGTCAACGAAATCTCTAAACATATTCCACCTCGGAGAGCACGCAAGCTTCACATCGGGCTGTTCGGCTACTCGCGGAACCTGGACGGATACTCCGGGATTCGATTGCCTCGAGCGATCGGGTTCTGTGCATCGCTGTACTCCATCGGCCTTCCTCCGGAGATCCTGGGACTGAGTGCATTGACGAGAGGAGAACTGAAGCTCGTTCGCAATGCCTACGTCAATATCGACCAAGACATTGCGGATAGTCTTCGGTACCTGAACGAGGAGAACCTGGCATTCCTGCCTGGAATGATCCGGGAGGATGTTGAGGCGGCGATGGACTGGTTCCCTTATGAAAGCGATGAGCCGCACGCGGAAAGTGCCACAGCTGTCTTGGCGGGCGTACGTAGCGGCCACCACTCACCCACGATCGAAGAGGAGATCGTGAGAGCTGCCATACGGAGAAGGTTCATGGGATGAGGCGTCGGGAGGGTAGCTTCCCAGTCGTTTCGTGCTACACGCGTCGGTTCCCACAATGGATTCGGAACGATTATCCGGGCTCTGGCTACCAGGCAGCAGACAGAACGAAAGTTCCACTTACAGTCACATATGCTCCAAAGCGCTGTTCCTGCCTTGGCCTCAGGGGCTCGTGCTCCGCATGCCGCTTCTCCTCTCTGTAAGCGTGGATTACGGTCGATTCTCGCCTTGTCTGTGGAGCAGTTCTTCACTGGCCTGTTTGGTACAATGCGGCTCTTGCCAAGTGAGGAGGTAGGATGTGATCCGCAGGAGAGGGCTGGTTGCCGGGGCTTGCGGCATCACTTCGATTCTCCTCTGGTCTGCGTCCGTGCCCGGTACTCGGCTTGCCATTGAAGGAATTGGGTTGTTCCGTGCGGCTGCGGCCGTATTGGTCTTGGGTGGTTGCTTCCTTATCCTTCTTACATCCGCCCGAAACCGAGGAATCAGATGGGTCAAGCAGCTATCCCGGAAGCATCTGGTTCTGTGTGGCCCCCTATTTGCCGCCTACGAGGTTCTTCTGTACACAGCGATCGGACTAGCCCGATCGCGGGGAGAGGCAATTGCCGCTGGGCTTGCCAACTACCTATGGCCGACAATGATTCTGATCTTCTCGATTCTCATCCTCAAGCAGCGAGCAAGACGTGGGCTATTGGCAATCGGGATCGTCGTCGCGTTGGCCGGAGTCGCTGTCTCGTCAAGCATCAGTACTGGCGGTCTGGGCCAACTAGCTCATGACTTCTGGCCTGTGCCCCCAGCAATTGGCATCGCTCTTCTTGCTGCCATCTTGTGGGGTTTGTATTCAGTGCTTGCTCACAAGTACCCTCAACGACACCCAATGGGGGCGGTAGGTGTCTATCTCCTTGTGGCTGGTGCAACACTTGCAGCGTTTCAAGCTGGCAGTTGGCAGGCCGTACGATGGAACTGGAGCAGTGTAGTAGCTGTCATATACATGGCACTTCTGCCCAATTCCCTTGCGTACTGGTTTTGGGAGATCGCTGTACGTGACGGAAGCGTACATACCCTTGGTGCGCTGGCCAATCTGATACCTGTCCTCTCAGCCGGCGTTGGGACAGTGGTTCTCGGAATAGGTCTCAGATGGGAGATCTTCCTGGGAGCAGCACTCGTCGCTACCGGAGCCATGTTGTCACACGCATTCTTTCGGCGACAGTCTAGTCAAAGCGTGCGTGCACGGTCGGACCCCCCTCCTGAGAGCCACTCTGGGTTCAGGGCAGATCCAGGTTCATGATCGTGCGCCTTCTTGAAGAGCCGGAAGATGCCAATGACGTGATGCTATGGAAGCGCGCATCGTCTACCGGCATCGACATACGCTTGACGAACCCCCAGCGACCGGCTCGCCTCGGGAAGTGGGTCTAGTCCCCCTCCACAGCCAGCCAATGTGTCTGGCTCATCAGCACTACAGGTACATGCCTTGATACACTGATCAGCGTATCATCGCTTAAGGAAGGTCCGTGAAGCCAAGAATATACCTTCAAGATCTAGAAGGAAGAGTGCCTAAGACTGGCTTTCGGTCTCTTGTTAACGGAGTCTACCAAGCTGCTGAAACGACTTGAGTTCTACATACAATCCCCCAGGCTCCAAAGGAATCCGGAGGACACCTGCCATTATGCACTTCCGGAAACGCAGCATCAGACATCGAACGGGGCTTCCTTGAGAATCCAGTTTCAGACAGCACTTCACTTTTCTACAATCAGTCCCCCGGGCTCCATAGCTCAACGCGTGCTCGCTGCCCCCACTGGATCCCGACTAAGTACGCGCTTTCATTTCAATAGATGAATGGAACCAGTTTGCTTGTAGCCTCCTCATAAGCCCGGTAGGAATCTCCGAATTCATCGATCAACAATCTCTCCTCGATCCTGATTCTGTTAAGGAAAATCGGGATCAGGACTGACATAGTCAAGAGACCATACAGACTCGAGGCGTACACCGGCACGCCAATGAAGAACATGATGTTTCCCAGATAGATTGGATGTCGCGTGAGCCGGTAGATGCCATGTGTAATGAGTTGATGATCTTCCCTTATTACCAGAGTCGAAGAGTAAGACCGCCAGAGTGTGACTTGGGCGACAAGAAGAATTGTAAATCCGATGATCATAAGGGCCAATCCGACAATGCTCTGTACTGAGAGCACGTACAGACTCCCGTGTTGCCTGACCAGGTCCCATCCACTGACCCCCATCCCTGCGGACAAGACAAAGATCCAAGGGAGAGCAAAACATAGAACGTCCTCTCTTATGGCGTTTCGTACAATTCGATGCCTCTTAAGAAACCCGTGCTTAGCCATTCTCTACAAATCTCCTTTCCCATTGATGTTCGAGGGAGCTGAGGACGAAGTCCGCAGTGCGTTGACTCGAGCAAACATGGCTGCGATGATCGCACCGACCGCGATGACCGTCAACCCACCCGGCGTCAACTAGATCCGACTCTTCCCAATGACCACTCCCTGCCCACATTGCGAGTCGGGCGTGAGATCAGTTCCGGCGACAACCTCCGAAATCAGTCCAGAACTAGAGTTCGGATCCGGATGAATGGAGGGAGGCAAGAAGTGGCACGAACCGGATCGCGGTGAAGAGCCCTTCAGCAGATGGCTTGCACTGTCTCCTCAAGGATGACTACCAGGCCGCAGCGCACACTCGAGTTCTACATACAGTCTTCCAGGCTCCAGAAAGATCTACCAATCACTGATGGGATCAGCGGTCTCAAGCTTCCTGGCAATCTACTCTGGACATACCCATATCCGCTTCTGTAGACAGCATTCGCGTTCTCGAGTTCGAGTCCCCTTGGGTCTCCAGCACAAACCGCTGTCGGTCTTGACATTGTCCTTGGGCCTGTCTTTGGGGTGAAGGTCAGCGTTTGCTGTGGCAGTTCGAGGTGGATTAGACTAACTCTAGAAGCGGACCAGTCGTGGGGGGCAGGTCATTGTTGCGAGTGTTGCTCTACTTCATGCGTGACCACTAGAATCAACCCAAGTTGTAAGCTCAGCGCAACAAGATCTCAACAAGGAGACGCTAATCGTGAAGCGATGTTTCGAATGGCACTTCCCCGTCCGGAGGCGCAACACCACGAGACTCGACTTCCTGCGTAAACTGCGGTGCACAACGCACGACGGAGTAATCATCCTCTACCTTGCGATGTTTGTCGTTGCCGGCATCGCGATCTTGTACGCCGCACAAGCGGTCAGCCGACAACCATGGTTCGCCCGCGAGCATATCAGTGTTGTGACTGTGGATGACAAGGTGTACGTACTGGGCGGTTCAAGCCGCGTCGGGGACGAGGGGTTGCTCGACGAGGTTCTTGAATTGGACCCGATCAAAGCCACGGTGAGACTGGCCGCACGTCTGCCATGGCGGACATACTCCCCGCCGTCGACGTCGCTCAATGGAGACCTTTTCGTTCTCGGAGGCTACGCGTACGGTTCCGGCGACTACCAGGATGATATCCTGCGAATCGAACCGAGTAGCGGAACCATCACCGCCGTTGGGAAGCTCCCCACGGCAAGGGCGCTGAGTGGCGCCGTGTCAATCGATGGTTTGATCTACATCGTGGGAGGATGGGACGGAGCGAACACAATTGATGAAATCGTGGAATTCGATCCGGAGACAGGAAGCACCCGGATCATCGGGTGGCTCCCGAGTGGCCGGCAAGGCCACTCCGTTCTGGCCCACGGAGGATTGCTGTACGCGTTCGGAGGAGAAGACGAGCAAGGGGATAAGCTTGATGAGATCTTGGAAATCGACCCCGCGAGCGGAGACATCCTCCGCATCGGCCACCTTCCGTCTCCGCGGTCTCGCACCGCAGCATACGTTGTCAACGATGACATCATTGTCATGGGAGGTGTGGGAAGGACGCTCTTGGATGAGATCGTTGGCTTGGACCTCCACGCAAGCGACATCGTCTCCGAGGTGGTCGGCCGTCTATCGGAGGCATCTGCCGATCTGAGCTTTGCGACGATCGACGAACGGCTGTTCCAATTGGGAGGCCCTGCGGTACGCAAGGACCAGGATCGTCAGATCATCGTGCGTGAGATTCCGCCTGATGCATGGCAAGTCCCAGCTGTATTGCAGCGGATCCGTTTCCGAGGGAGTCGTTAGTCGCGGCGAAGACGGTGCTATCGGTGTCATTGACGAGAGCTAGGAGGCTGACTGCTCTTGCTTCGATCCCGAGGTACCTGTTGAGCCGTTCTGATGACGCGAGGCTCAAATCTGTGACGCCCAAAGCAGACGAGAGCGCTTTCAGATCCACCTACTTGCTATGATCCACTACGACGAGGATATGGCGACGGCCTTTCTTGTCTCGCACAGAAGAGGTTCTTCGTGCGGACGCCAGGCATCGGAGGGACAAGTTGCGCGGCCTCTTTGCACGTGAACACGGGCGGATGTTCGACGCGCTCGTATTGGATGCGGTGCTCTGCGAGGAATTGAAAGATGTCCATAGTCATCCTGGGAGAGTAGGGATATGGGCGAGCATCTGCAACTCGTCGGATCGCCTGAGGAAGCACAGCGCATTGAGTATGCGAACCGCATCGAGCCTGATCTTTCTGGCAGGCCTCTCAACGATTCTGCCTCGCCCCAGGCGTCCCAAATGCGAGAAGAGCAATCAGCAACGCAAGGGCTGCAAGGGCATACAGTCCGTCTCTAAACGTATTCGTCGCATCGGATAGGATCCCAAGCAACAGCGGACCACTGACTCCTCCGATCTCCGCGAAGCAGAAGAAGATCCCTCCAGCGGAACCCATAATACGTGCTCGCATGCCTGGCGACTCCATGAGCATCAGCATCTCCAGCGGAAGAAACACGCCACTTGTAGCGCCAAACGCCGTCAGGACAACGGCAAGCGGCACTCCTGTCAGAAGAGGTGTCGCTGCGAGCAGGCCAGCGGTGAGGAGGGCGCTGATGACGATCGCGCGCCTGCGCAGTCTCTTTGCTATGATTCGCGGAACGGTCATCGCTGCAACAAGCCCCGCAACTAGTGGGGATGATGCCAGGAAGCCGGCTTCGGCCTGAGAGAGGCCGCCGCTCTCGAGAATCTTAGGAAGCCAATTGCCGAATCCATGGATCACAGCAAAGGAACAGACACCCATCGCCAGGATATTTCGTACTTCGCTTGAGCTCAATAGGCCTCGAAGAACGTGAAGAGGTTTTGCCGCGTACTCGTGCGGCTCTCTTGGCAACTCCTTTGAGGCGAGTGTCCAGAGAGCCGTCACGATCAGCGCGAGGATTCCGTAGATGAGGAAGGCTGATCGCCAGCTTCCACCTACCATTGGCATGACAATCGGATGGGTGGCCGACAACGCGATAAGACTCCCCGCAATCGGCCCGGTTGCATAGATGCCGACGGCGATGCCTCGCTCTCGTCCCTGGAACCACGCAGAAACCATCTTTGGGGATCCGATGGAGATCAGCGGTCCCCCGACTACAAGCAGAGCGACGCCCAGGAACAGTGGAACGAAGCTGTCAACCCAATACCGAACGATGAGCGACAGCGCAATGATCAGCCCACCAAAGAGAATCGCCTTTCTTACACCCCATCGATCGAGAATGACTCCCGCGAACACGGCAAAGACGATGTATGCGGCTTGCCACCCACCCAGAATCGCTCCCATCTGGGTGTTAGAGATTCCCAGATCTCTCATGATCGGGGTCACCAAAGGGGCAACTGCGCGAGTTGCCAGGCCGAATGTCGCGTAGGCGAGCCAAACCAGGGCGAGCATCGCCCAGCGATACTTCAACGGAGCGTCGGCTCTTTGTTCGCTTTCTGGAGTACTTACGGTCTGCATCACGGAGCTCTCAGTTTCTCGCAGTTGGTGGATACCCTAGATCATACTTGCGGATTACTGGATCGGTCGTTGGTTGCATGTTGTGCACAACGAGTGGCTATCCTTCCCCTACGGCGTTGCGCACGAATTCATTGACGATCTCAAGTAATGCTGGGGGGTTGTGAAATCGAACACCGTGACCGATCCCTGGAAAGATGTGGAGAGAGCCATTAGGAACGCAGTCTGCGATGATCTTCGCCTGGCTCGGCGGACAGGAGGGGTCCTTCTCTCCAACAAGTATCAGCACCGGAATAGCGAGCTTCTTCAACTTCTCGCGAACGTCGTATTCTCCTATGCGCCGAACACACTCCGCCAGCGCGGAGGGGTTCTGTTCCTGTTCAATCATGCCCTCCTTGGGGAATCCCCACTCGTTCATCCCGAGGCGACCGATCAAATCGCGGAACGCTCGCTGTGTCTCCGGAGTCGAGTTGGATCGGAATGCTACGGCCTCAGGGCTTCGGGTCACTTTAGGCCAGATGCTGTTCGTATCTTGAATGTACTGCCAACTCGGAGCAGTCCCGTCCAGGATGAGTGCATGCAGGGTATCCCGACAGTTCACCGCATAAACCTGGCCGGTCATCCCCCCATAGGAGACCCCCCAATAGATCCACTTGTCTAGTCCAAGATGTCTCCGTACTGCATCTAAATCGTCTGACAGCCGCCAAAAACCGTAATCGGAAGCATCGCGGGCAGGTGAGCTTTCTCCGAAACCTCTTGGGAACACCGTGATCGTTGTGAAGCCGGGAATCGGAGGATATCCACCCTCCTTGGGCGACCAATACGGGTGCGCTCCGGCAATCGCAACGCCTTCCCCTTCCACGATGTAGGCAATCTCACCGCCCTCTGACGGTGCCTTTCCCAAACCCTGCGTCAACGAAGTCATTCCGATCCTCCGATCGTCCGCTCGATGAATGCCGCGACATCGTCGGCAGCACTGGTGTGTCGTTGATACAAGACGCCATGGCCGGCCTCTTCGTAGACCTTGAGAACGGCTCCTGGAATCGCGTCGGCAATGATCTTGTTGTGGCTCGGCGGACATCCGCGGTCGCGACCTCCTGCGAGCACGAGCGTTGGGATCTCTATTGTGCCAAGGCGTGAACGCGTGTCGTATTCGTGCAAGCGTCGCATGATCGCCTGGAGTGCGTCCGTATTGAACTCCATCCGCTCCATCCAGTCGCGCATCATCGCCTCCGCGTCCGGGGCCCCCATCAACTCCCACATTCTGATGAAGAACGGGAGGATCGTTTCCGGGCCAGGATTCATGTAGAAGGCCGCCGCCTCCGGGGTTGATCGAAGCGCCGGCCATATCGTCTCAGGATCTTCCCCGTAGTGGTAGCTGGCTGCGGTGGAATCGAGAATGAGCAGCGTCAAAGACAGTGGATGAGCGAGTGCATACTCCAACCCGACGAAGCCTCCCATCGACACCCCCCAGAAGCCCCACTCGGTCAGCCCAAGATGGGTTCTTACGGCTTCCAGATCGTCGACGAGCCGCCAAATCCCTAGGTCCTGGTCATCACGTGGAGGCGAGCTATCGCCGAATCCCCTTGGCCAGACGGTAATCGTTGAGCATCCGGGCACGTCGGAGATCCCGGGCACGCCATATCCGTCCTTCGCGATCATGTACGGGTGAGTGGCCGCCACCGGTGGGCCTTGTCCGCGCACCAAGTACGCGATCTCTGCCCCATCTGCTTGCGCTCTTCCCTTCCCTTCTTTCAGGCCGGACATGCCTCCTCCTTCCACGCCAATTCTCGTGCGGCCGAGCAACTCACTAGTCCGTCCATTGGTAACAGAAATCGCAGTGGGAGGCCCCCTCCATGATGGTCTGCGTTCTCTTCAGTTCCAGCTTCGGATGCATCGTCTTCGCTCGCGGGAAGTCGCTGTCACAAATCCACGTCTTGCCGAACTCCGTCGCGTCGAGCTCTCTGAAAATCTCCGACCAGAGACACCCTGTGATGTTGAAGGAGAAGCTGTTCTCGTCCATCTTGTAGGTTGAGAAATCCATCCGCGTTGTCTTTGAGATTAGAACTGACCCAGACGGGAGAGGTCGGGTAAGAACGGTCGAGCCCATGTTCTTAGATCCTTGCATGTACTCAGCGAACGTCGCTGCCGTCTTCTTCGTTTCCCAACCTCTATACGCAGGAGAGGCCGCGAGGCAAGCAACTTCGTTATGCATCGCCTCTTTGACCAGCTTCAGTGCTTCTTCCTTGCCGTGAATTGCATACAGCTTCTTGACCAATGCAACAGGGAAAGCGAACCATTGGCGTAGGTAGCGCTCGGGAGACATAGTCATCAAATCCTCAGGCCAAAGCGTTAGCTGTTGTCGCTCCATCGTAATTCCTCCTATCGGCTCCAGTGATCCTTGTCGAGCCAACCGTGGTTCTGCCACATCTCCCGATCGTGCCCCCCGATCGATGACGCCTTCCGCCGCAGAGATTGGAAGACCGTCAGGTCCATCGCATCCGGATAGAACTTAGGCTGCTCAATCATGTCGGATGTGAGTTGGGCCGCCAGAGCCTCAGCTTCCAGCTTCACCCCTTCGATATCGCCGATCGCAACGTCCATCGGGCCGCCGTACCCGCCGGTTGTGAAGATTGAAAGCTCGCCGCTGACGACCATCCCAAGGAGGCGCAACCAACTTCGCATGTAGTCGACAGTTCCTCTAGCAACAGACGCTGGCGCTGCGAGGGTGGTGACAATTGCAGCGTGCTTGCCTGCAAACGGATAGACGTGAGACCAATTTGTGCAGCGATCGATGAACGTCTTAAGAATCCCAGGAACCGTCATGATGTAGACTGGGACAGCAAAGACAAACCCATCGGCCGAGAAGAACTTATCTTGAATTGCCCTCAGATCGTCATCTTGCTGAATGCATTCGTACGGCTCCCGAAAGAGACATGCACAGCAACCCAAACAGTGTTTCAGTTTGTGATCCCCCAGGTTGACGATCTCCTTCTCAATAGTCGAGTCTTCTACACTGTCGAGCATTAACTCGAGAATCCCATAGGAATTCTTCTTTCGAGGACTGCAATTGACCCCTAGCAGCTTCATGCCTCGTGCCTCCTTTGATGTTCCTGTACAGCTGTCAGCAGGTGGCAACTTGACAACGCGAAACAGGACATATACAGTGCACTATACTACGTGGTATATTACGAGGCAAGGAGGCTCTGTTGCCATTATCCGACGGTCGTCGCGTTCAATCTGCTGATCCGGAAGCAAAACCAAGTCTCGTTGACACTGTTCATATGCAGCTTCGCGAACGAGTCATCCTTGGAGAGATAGAAGGCGGCGACATGCTGGTGGAATCGCAGCTCGCCAAGGAATTTGGTGTCAGCAAGACGCCGGTTCGCGAGGCGCTTGTCCGCCTCAGCCAGGAGGGCTATGTTGAAGTGATCCCTCGGCAGGGATACCAAGTCACGGCGATTTGCGTGAAAGACATTCATGAGGTGTACGAGCTTCGCGCTGTCCTCGAACCCGAGGCGGCCGCACTCGCCGCCCAGCGTGCGACGCCGGAGGAGTACACGGCCTTCCGCGCCGAGATGGGGGAACTGAGCATCAAGCTCGAGTCGAAGGACGGTCCGGTGACGACGCTCGACGTCATGGCGCTGGACGACGCCTTTCACATGGGCATAGCAAACCTCACTGGAAACCGCCGCCTGGCAGCTGCAATCAAGCGATTGTTGCGCGAGGCGATGAGGTTTCGATTCACCGACCCTCATGAGAGCCCGGAGGGCATGCTTTCTGAGGGGCACACTACCGGGGCCATACTCGAGGCCGTAGGCAAAGGCAAAGCGACCACGGCGCGGCAGCTGATGCTAGAGCACATTGAGCAGTCCAAAGAGCGGGTGCTGGCAGGCCTCTTGAATCCGCTGCCAGGAACGAAGATCCACGTGCGAGGTCGATAGGCATGCGCAAGAGCAACTGGAGCGGTTGCCGCGTATGTCGAAGGAGGTTGCATGCGCAAGATTAGTACGGATGTGCTGGTCGTTGGAGGAGGTGGTGCCGGCTTCCGCGCGGCCATCGGAGCCCGTGAGAAGAATGCATCCGCGCTCCTCGTGAGCAAGGGCCCGCTAGCACGATCCGGTGCCAGTCCGATGGCAGGTGCCGATCTGACGTGTCACGGAAAGGGAATGCGCAAAGCCGGGTTCTTTGGCGAACCCCGCGACAGCGAAGAGAAATTCTTCAGTGATATTGTTCATCAAGGCTGTTTTCTCAACGATCAACGGCTTGTCGAGATCTATGTTCATGACGGACCGGATCGGCTGCTGGAGACCCTCGCATGGGGATGCAAACCGAGATTCTGTGACGAGCGAGCCATCTTCACCAGCGGCACAGGCATCATGGATGCCCACTTGAGAGAGGCCAAGCGACTTGGCGTGGAGCTTCTAGAGGATGTCGCAGTCCTCGAACTCCTACATGAGGACGGACAGGTCAACGGAGCGATCGGTCTTGACATTCGCACTGGCGAGTTGATCAGCTTCCACAGCAAGTCGATCGTGCTTGCAAGCGGCGGTTGGCATAAGGCCTACACGCCGGTGACTGGCTCGAAAGAACTCACGGGGGACGGTGTGGCGATGGCCTATCGCGCCGGGGCTGAGGTAGGGAACATGGAGTTCGTTACGTTTGCCTGCAACATTCCTATGTGGCCTCCTGTTTGGCGCGGCAGCATCATCACCTACGTCATGAGCCTAATGTGCGGTGGCACACTCGAGAACTCAGAGGGGGAGAGATTCGTCGAGCAATACGATCCCGAGATTGTGGCGATTGCCAATACAACTGAGTGGAACAAGAGTTTCTTTTCCAACATTGCTGCACGTGAGATTCGCGCGGGCAAGGGTTCTCCTCACGGCGGCGTCTTCTACGTTGTTGGCGATACCCCCTGGCCGGCGTTTGAAGCCCGCGCCAAGCGATCGTACCCCAACTGGCAATTCAAGGGCGTAGACTTCTCGGAGATGGGCCGCATGCTCCGCGACGGAGAAGGGGTTGAGGTTGCTGGGGCGGCAGAGTACTTCGAGGGCGGTGTCTGCATCGATGAGCGCTTCGCCACCAATGTACCCGGCCTCTACGCAGCAGGGGAATGCGCGATCAGTCTGTTCGGCGCGAACCGCGTCGCTGCGGCGACAATGGAGATGTTAGTCAGCGGTGCCGTGGCTGGAAGGGCGGCTGGTAAGTTCGCAGGTCGTGCTGATGCGCCGCCGCTGGCTCCCGAGAAAGTCTCGGAGCTTGTCGAGAAGATCGAGCGCCCTCTGCGACAAAGCGAAGGACCTCGACCCGGTCAACTTCGGGCCAGATTGCAGCGAGAGTCCCACGAGAAGCTCGGACCCGTCCGCGACGGGCACGAGCTGACTGACCTACTGGAGTTTCTGGCGGCGCAGACAAAGGAGCTTCCCGCACTCTCGGTGACTTCCAAGAGTCGTGCATACAACAAGGAATGGATCGAGGCCCTCGAACTTGAGAACATGCTCAAGGTGATCGAGCTATCGGCACGATCGGCTCTTGAACGAGCGGAGAGCCGTGGCGTTCACTATCGCGAGGACTTCCCGGACACCGACAACGACGAATGGCTGCAAGAAATCGTACTGAAGTCGCACAACGGCGACATGGAGGTCAGCAAACGGCCGGTTCGCGTCACCTCACTCAACCCGCCTGCCGGCAAGATTCCATACCTCGAGATGGTCAAACGGATGATGTTGGCTCACTCGGATGTCGGGGGGCACCACTGATGTCTGGGGACGAACGAAAGGAGGCGACAACGGTGGAGAAGACGGTCAGCGTGAAAGTGAATCGGTTTGACCCGACCAACGATGAGTCCAGCCGCTATGAAGCCTACGAGGTACCCATCGAGAAGGGGCTTAGTGTGATGGACGTTCTTGACTACATCTATGAGAACCTGGACGGCAGCCTCGCCTACTACGACCACGCAGCATGCAATCAAGGGATCTGCAAGCGTTGTCTAATCCAAATCAACGGTGCGACAGGTCTCATGTGCCAGACTCTCGTTACTGGCGACGTAACATTGGACCCACTACCGCGCTTCGAGGTCATCAAGGACCTTGTCACAGCACAAGGGAGCAAGAGCGATGCCTAAATCGAACCCGTTAGGCAAGGTGGAATTCGAACAGCGAATCGCGAACACACAGAAAGTGATGGCCGAGCGGGGATTCGATGGTCTTGTTGCTTTCGCCAGCTACCAAGAACGGCAAGGCCACGTAGCCTACCTCACCAACCACTTCATCTCATTTCCCAATGTCATGAGCCACGTCGGATTCGGACACGCCGTGGTCGTACTGCCTGTGAATACTCCTCCGATCCTCATTGCACCAATGGGGTACGAAGCCGAGAAGGTCCACGGCATCGCATCTGCTAAGACGGGTTTCAATCTGATCGCCGACGTCATCTCAGCTGTCAACGAGCTCGGCTTGACGGAAGCGAAACTGGCCGCCGTCGGCACAGACGTGATCCCAGCAGAATACTACGCCGCCCTCGGCGCAGCGCTTCCCGGTGCGACGATCGAGCCGGCCAATGACATTCTGGAGGCTCAGCGCGCGATCAAGAGCCCGGCCGAGATCGAGCTGCTGCGTAAGGCGGCCCGCGTTGCAGACATTGGACTTGAAGCTGGAATGAGGGCTGTCAGAAAGGGGGCAAGTCAGTTCGACATCGAGATGGCGGCTCGCCGCGCCGCACTCGACGCCGGAGCAGACTTCATCCCGAGAGTTCGCGTCGCTAATGGCAAGCAAGTTACCACACTCGGCTGGCCCATGGTGAAGAACCAAGTTCTGGAAGACGGGGATTTCGTCTATCTCGACTTTATTGGCTGGGTTGGCGGCTACGGATTTGACAACTCGCGTGTCACAGTGGTCGGGAAGCCATCGGATGCGCAGCGCGACTACCTCGAACACTTGGTGGAAGCGACCGAGTGGATGATCGAGATTCTGGAGCCAGGAAAGCCGGTCGAGTTCTGCTACACCGAGTCGAGAGCGAGGACAATCATGCCGTTTGGACACGGAATCGGCCTTGCAATCTGCGAGAACCCGTGGGTGACGTTGGGCCGGGCAGTAACGCTGGAGCCGGGCATGGTCGTTTCAATCGAACCGGTTGTCATCGACCAGACGCTTGGCGGCGCAAACATTGAAGACACCGTTTTGGTTACCGAGACTGGAATCGAAGTGCTCAATCAATGCCCACGCCGATTCTGGTGATGCCGGGCGTCCGGAAGGAGAACAGATGACGAACGACTCGAAGATGATTCTCCTTGAGGAGGCCGCGCACGAGGTAGCGCTTACCAGTCGCAGAATTGCGCTTCTTCACCTTGCGTTCGCCAAGACGCTGGTGATGGAGTTTGGTGAGGAGCGCGGCACGGAACTGATCACCAAAGCAATCAAGGCTTACGGCACGCGCGTCGGCGAAGAGGCACGGACAGCCGTTCTTGCGCAAGGCCTTGAATTGACTCCTGAGAACTTCGGCGCAGGTGACGCGCGGGGCTTACCCAAATTCGGGATGCATACGGGACGGGAGAATGTAGAAGTCGACGGCGAGCCGCGGTTCCGTGCTTTCGGCTGTGTCATGGGTATGGTGTGGAATGAGCTAGGGGAGGGCAAGTTGGGACGTCTCTACTGTCTCGTTGATCCGGCTAAGTTCATGGCCTACAACCCCGATTTTAAGTTGGCTCACGCCAAGGCACTGCCTGACGGCGACGAGTGCTGCGAATTCTGCATTCGCCGAACAAGTGATCAGGAAAAGCGCGATTTCGCATCGGACGATGCTGACTGGACAACAATCGATCAATGCAGCTAGACAACAAGAACAGGCGGGCCCGGAGGCCCATGGCTGGAACGATCTGAACTGTCAACTGGTGTGCATGGACTGCCTCTCCACGCACCGGTCGGAGTTCTGGATCGCACCCATTCCATTATGGTGAGGAAACGGTACGAGGCTCTGTAGCATAGCCTCCGGTTGCCAGGAAGGAGTGGCGAGCTAGTTAGCGAACCAAAGGAGGGTAGTTAGTGATGCAGCATAGAAAGAATTACATATGGGTGGTGATCCTTGCCGCGGCGATCTTGCTGGTTGGCGCAGTTGGAATCGCCCAAGAAAGAATGGTGAACAACCCGGATACGCTCGTCACGGCGAGACCCGGCGCGATGGATACGCTTGACCCGCATTACGTGGGTGACATCGGAAGTTCCATATTCCTAGGCAACATCTTCGGAGGTCTACTCCGTCATCCGCGATTCGGAAGCGTGAATGATTCGGAGCCGGACCTGGCAACCGTCGTTCCGAGCGCAGAGAACGGCTTGATTACCGTGGCAGCAGATGGAACAACGTACGTCGGTTTCCCGATTCGTAGTGGTGTCAAATTCCACAACGGAGCGACGCTGACGCCGGAGGACGTCGTCTACACATTCCAGAAGATTCTGGTCAATGGCTCCGGTTCCGGCTTCGGAAGCCAGTTCAGGGCAATCCTGCTTGGCGAGGCCGACATCAACTACTGGCTCGATGAGGCGGGCTTGGACGCGTTCTGGGACGCCATCAACCTGGCCGTCGTTGCCAAGGGGATCATCGTTGAGTTCAGGCTCCCCGAGCCCAACGTCTCGTTCCTCAACCTGTTCACCGACGGCGGACGCTACAACGCGATCATGAACAAGGCCTGGTGCATCGAGCAGGGCTGCTGGCCGGGGACGAAGGAGTCGATCCCCGACCACGCGCTCGCTCTCAAGGCGGACGACCCGTTGCACACCAAGACGAACGGCACCGGTCCGTTCAAGCTCGTTGCCTGGGACGTGGGATCGACCGTCACGCTGGAGCGGTTCGACGACTACTGGGAGGGGCCGGCACAGCTGAAGACGGTCATCCGTCGTGCGATCCCCGAGTGGGGAACAGCACGCTCGCTCCTCGAGCAGGGCGATGTCGACATCATCACCCCGGAGGCGTGGTACATCCCTCAATTGATTGGACTACCGGGCGTCAATCTCACGTTCAAGTACGAGAGCCTGACCGTGAACTTCCTGCTGATGAACCAGAACATCGACCCAACGGCGTCGAGCATCTGGAGCGGGCAGCTCGACGGGCAGGGAATCCCGCCCGACTTCTTCGCCGATCTCGACGTCCGCAAGGGGATGAATTACGCATTCGATCGAGACGCATCGATTCAAGCAGGCGGCGGACTTGGCCAGATTCTTAAGACAATGATTCCGCCGGCCGTCGACTTCTACGACGATGATCAACCCTACTACATCTACGATCCCGACAAGGCGGCCGAGCACTTCAAGGCCGCGTGGGGCGGCGAAGTCTGGGAGAAGGGCTTCAAGTTCACCATCTACTGGTCGTCTCTTGTTCCCTCGTGGGAAACCCTGGCACAGCTCCTCGAAGCTGGCGTCGAGGCGTTGAATCCGAAGTTCCAGGTCGAGGTGCAAGGCCTCGAGTGGCCGAGCTTCCTCGAAGGCTGGTGGGGTGGCATGAGTCCGTTCGGCGGACCGTTCCCAATGTACACCCTCGGGAACATCTACACCTCGACGGACGCTACGATGGTGGGGAGCGTCATGAGCTCGAGCGGCCCGTTCGGCGGCACCTGCGGCTACTCGGCGCTCGCCCGTGAGGTGTTCGATCCGCTGCTGGAAGCAGGCGTCCAGACGTTTGCAGTCGATGAACGTCGCGAAATCTACGAGGAGCTCCAGCACCTGTGCTACGAGCATGCACTGATCGTCCCAATCGGAGTGTCGGGGCTCGTGTTCGCAACGCGCGACTGGGTGCAGGGCTTCTACATGCTAGAGTCGTGGCGCCGCGGAACCGACTTCTACACCATCTGGAAGGGGTACCCGGAGGAGTAACTTCACTTGGCGAAACGTGCTGCCTGCAGGCGGACCAGCCTGCAGGCAGCCTTCCGCCTTACTCTCGACAGACATCGACCAAGTGTCGGGGCAATTCACAGGCAGTGCGGCCTGAGGCACGTGAGATACTGATAGGAGATGGATGCTTACATACATCGCCAGGAGGATCATGCTGCTGCCGCTTGTGATGTTCGGCGTGACCGCGCTGATCTTCCTCCTCATGCAGTTCCTCGGACCCTACCAACTGGTCGCGCTCTACGTCACAGATATCACGGAGCTCCTGAAGGGCCCGGAATACATGAACGAACTCGTGGCGAAGCACGGCCTTGACGATCCACTCCTCATCAAGTACGGAAACTGGATGGGGAATTTGCTGCGGGGGAATCTAGGGTGGTCGCAGTCAGCTCGCATGCCTGTTGCGGCAGCTATCGCGAGATTCCTTCCGTCGACGTTTGAGCTTGTGCTGTGGTCAGTCATCCCGATTATCCTTGGAGGAATCTGGTTAGGCACCATTTCAGCGACGCATAAGGACACCATCGTCGATCACGGAGCACGATTGTGGGCGCTTGCCGGTATTTCTCTACCCGCCTTTCTCTCGAGCCTCTTCTTGCTTACGCTCTTCTATAGCAAGACGGGATGGTTCCCACCAGGTAGCGTTAGCCTCTGGGCCGAGCAACTGGTCATCTCAGGTGAATTTCACCAATACACTGGAATCTACACTCTCGATGCACTGTTCAACGGGAACCTGGCAGTCTTCGTCGATGCCCTGCGCCATCTGGCGCTTCCCTGCGTTGCGCTGATCATCGTTCAATGGGCAGGTTTGATGCGGATCATGCGATCAACGATGCTGGAATCTCTGCGTCAGGACTACGTGACAACTGCACGTGCCAAGGGTCTGGCTGAGCGAATCGTCATCAACAAGCACGCCCGGCGAAACGCGCTTATCCCGGTTGTTACTATCGCCGGAGGAATGATTGCGCGGATGATCGGCGGGCTGGTGGTCATCGAAACGGTGTTCAGCCGCAAGGGACTCGGGGCCTTCGCGATGAGCGCAGCACTACAACTTGACTTCCCTGCGATTCTTGGTTTCACAATTCTCATCACAGGAGTTACGGTCACGGCCAATCTGATCGTCGATCTGCTTTACGCCTGGATAGATCCGAGGGTGCGGCTTGGATAAGAAAGGATACCTCGAGAAGCCATGAAGATTCTGAAGAAACTGGTTACGAATCCGCTATCACTCATCGGACTTCTATTGCTCATCGGCTTTATGGCGGTCGCGATCCTCGCTCCGGTGATCGCGCCATCGCAGCCGAACCAGAGCCCGTACCGGATCCCACGAGACGGCTGGTCAGCGGAACCGCAAGCGCCGAACTCCGAGCATCGATTTGGCACCACACAGGGACAGTATGACATTTTCTACGGTGTCATCTGGGGAACGAGAACCGCGTTCCGTATTGGCATCACGTTGGTCGTTGTCGCGAGCGCGATCGGCATCGCTATCGGTTCCATCTCGGCGTATTTCGGAGGCTGGGTCGATGAGATTGTCATGCGGATCACCGATGTCTTCTTCGCCTTCCCATACCTCGTCGCGGCGATGGTGGTCACCACCATCTTAGGCAAGGGCCTCGACAAGATGATGTTTGCTCTCATCATGTTTGGATGGATGGGGACGGCACGCCTGATTCGAAGTCAGATTCTCGTGATCAAGGAGAAGGCCTACGTTGAAGCGATTCGAGCCATCGGTGGGAGTCACACTCGAATTCTCTTTCGACACATCTTGCCCAACGCGATTTTTCCGGTAATCGTGCAAGCGACCATGGCGGTGGGATTCATGATCGTTCTGGCTGCGACATTGAGCTTCTTTGGGTTGGGCGCAGAGCCGGGCTACGCCGATTGGGGGCAGATGATTAGCAGGGCCCGCAATTGGGTCGTCATGCCGCCGGGATCTCCATTTAAGTATTGGTACACGATCGTCTTCCCGGGCGCCGCGTTGCTGCTCTTCTCACTCAGCTGGAACCTGGTGGGAGACGCGTTCCGAGATATCTATGATCCACGGCTTAGGGGCAAGTAAAGGTCCCACGATCCAAGAGGGAAAGAAAAGAATACCGACCAGGTAAATGGGCGGACCGAAGGGAGATGCAGCATGAGCGAGAAGACGACATCCACGGCGCAGATTCTTATCGAACCTAGTCGTGCGCTTGTTGATGAGAAGGTCAGCATTCGGCTGGCCGGGTTCCCGGAACAAGAGCTGATATCTGTCCATGCCAGAATGGAAGACGATCTGGGGAGGACGTGGTCGTCTGAGGCAGCTTTCCTCACGGACGATCAGGGGAGCGTCGACCTAGCGCAGCAGGCGCCACAGTCAGGATCCTATGCGGCCGCTGATTCCATGGGATTGGTGTGGTCGATGAACCTGTCCCCTGAAGAGACGAATCTCGCGCTGTTCGCAAAGACCGGACTGACCCCAACGCGGATTTCATTTACGGCCAAGAGTCAAGCCGGGCTTGAGCACGCTGCTGAGTTGGAACAATCTCACCTGGCGCAAGGTGTGACCCGAAAGGACGTGCGAGATCGAGGCTTGCGTGGAACGCTCTTCCTTCCTCCGGGTCCGGGACCACACCCAACCGTCATCATCATTGGTGGATCAGGAGGAGGTCTCCAAGAGGGCCATGCTGCTCTTTGCGCTTCGCGTGGAATTGCGGCACTAGCTCTAGCGTATTTCGCGTTTGAGGATCTTCCGAAGTTCCTCATCGACATACCGACGGAGTATTTCGAAACGGCCATCGACTGGATGGTTGAGCAGCCGGAAGTAGACGAGGCAAAGCTGGTGCTCGTCGGCAAGTCTCGTGGAGCGGAAGTTGCACTCCAGGTCGGCGCGATGTTCTCGAAGGTGCGAGGCGTCATTGGCTACGTTCCCAGTCACGTGATCTGGAGCGGAATCGAGGAAGGGGGCCGCGGCGAGACCTTTGCCTGGACATACGGCGGCGACGGCCTCACCTACGTGCCGACCCGCATGACACCGGAGCAGGCGGCTGAGATTTTCGGCCAAGAACGGATTCCATTGACACCGATGTTCCTTATCAACCTAGAGGATGCTGACGCGGAGGCGGAGGCAGCGATTCCAGTTGAGCGGATCAACGGCCCGGTTCTGCTGATTTCGGGCAAGGATGATCAGATGTGGCCCTCATCGCTAATGGGTGAGCGGGTGATCGAGCGCTTGCGGAAACATAACCATCCGTATCGCTTCGAGGATTCCGCCTACGAAGATGCCGGCCACATGATCCTCGTGCCGTATCTCCAGACAACGCGCAACTTTTCGGAGCATCCAGTGACAGGACAAGTCTATACGTTCGGCGGAACACCTGAAGGTTACGCCGCTGCCAACGAGGACTCGTGGGCACAGGTTCTCGCGTTCATGCGGGACACGCTCTAGTAGATCGCAAGGAGGGAGTCATGCCGGAACTAGGTGAATTCACGGAATCGCTGATCCTTCAGCAGGCCAAAATGGACTACGAAACCGGCGAAGCTAATGTACCCTTGCGTGTAGGCGCCTCCGCCTTGCTCATCGTTGACATGCTCGATGAGTTTGTTAAGCCTGAGTGGTCTCCATATTGGGTACCGGACGCGACGAGACAAGCCCCAATCATCCGTGCTTTGCAGGATGCTTGCCGTGGACTAGGTGTTCCTGTCGTCAACATCGGGTACGAAACGAATCTGCAAGGGCTGGACAGCCCAGCGCCGATGCGCAACGTCCCCATTGGCATAGCTATGCTCCCTTTCCTGGGGCAGCTCTTTCTAGAGCCCGCCTTCTTTGAACAAGTCGCTCCGCAACCTGGGGACTTCGTCATCCTCAAGCATACGTTCAGTTCGTTCCACGGGACATCGCTTGAAACGGTCCTCCGGAACCTGGGCGTCGATACGGTGGTTATCGCAGGAACCATGACCAACTACTGCTGTGGTGCCACAGCAAGGGAAGCATTCTGGCATGGCTTCAATGTGGTGTTCGGGTCGGATGTCACCTCAAGCGACGATGCTGAATGTCACCGTGCTGAACTCAAGACACTTCGACGCGGGTACGCTCGAATTCTGGCTTCAGCGGAAATCATCTCAGAACTGAAAGCGAGCCAAGTCGATGGTGCATCGTGAGTCATTGAGGACGGAAGATACGGACGGGAGCGCTAACGAACGAATCACGATTCACTTGAGCCGATTCGATCCATCTACTGACACTCAGCCTCGAGTCGAAACGATTGAGCTACCCCTTGATGAACCTGTCTCCGTGATGGTCCTGCTGCAACGACTTCACGCGATTGATCCACAGAGAGCCTGCCGAACCTCAATGTGCTTCAAGGGGGCGTGCGGGGCATGCCTCATCCGTGTCGACGGAAAGAACGTGCTGGGCTGCTCAACCATTGTTGACCCTGGTGAGACGATCACATTGGAGCCGCACTCGGGCTTCGAGCATATCCGTGATCTCGTCGTTGACTTCTCCCGTCCACGCTCATCCGTGGAGGAGGCCGAATGACATCGTCTGATCACCTGGAAACAGACGTGCTTGTCATTGGTGGAGGCGCTGCTGGCGTTCGAGCTGCCCTGGCGGCCGCAGAAGCCGGAGCTGCAGTAACGCTAGCTAGCAAAGCGCCGATTGCCCGTTCAGGCATTACCATTACCGCCGGCGGAGGAATACAGGCTCCCTTTCACCCTGATGATTCGGAACAGGCGTTCTTCGACGATGTCGTGAGGTACGGCTACGGTCTAGCCGACGAAACGCTGGTCGAAGTGATGGTAGAGAACGCGTGCGACCGCGTGCTTGATCTCGAGCAATATGGGGTGGAATTCCGCAAGAAAGACGACGGAACTCGGCTTCAATTCCAGATGCCTGGCCAGTCCGCTCCGAGGAACGTCCGATTGGCGGCGGAGGGTGTCGGATTGATGGGTGGATTGAGACGTGCCTTGCTCAGGAGCAGCGCAACGGTAATCGAGGACTTCTACACTGTTGAGCTGCTTCAAGCGAACGATGACAGCATCGTCGGAGCAAGCTGCTTCGACGTGCGTCGTGGCGTGCTCGTCGAGATCAAGGCGAAGGCCGTCGTTCTCGCAACCGGCGGATGTCAGGCTATGTGGAGCATCACAGACTGTCCTGCTGACGCAACCGGCGACGGGCTCACGCTGGCCTATCGCTGTGGCGCGGAACTGGTTGACTTGGAGATGATCCTGTTCTACCCGTCGGTCGTCATCCACCCGCCTTCTGCCCGGGGGTCGTTCGTTCACTACGAGTGGCTTGAGGAGTGGGCTTGTGACGGCGAAATCCGCGATTCCAAAGGAGCTCCCGTCCTCCCAAAGCCACTCCCTGTTCGCGACGTCGCTATGCGCACCATGTGGGAGGCTGTCGAAGAGGGACGCGGGACTTCCCACGGCGGCCTATGGTGGGACGTATCGCAATCGCCGAAGGGCCATGATGCGGTGAATGCGTTCCTCCAAGGACAGCAATACCGCTACATGCGCGATCGGCTCGGCATCAATCCAACAACAGAGATGATCGAGGTCGCGCCAGGAGCGCACTATCAGCTCGGAGGCATTCGGATCAACGAGCGCGCCGAAACGTCTGCCCCTGGGTTGTATGCTGTTCCCGAAGCCGCAGGGAACGTCGAGGGAGCCAATCGACTTTCCGGAAGCGCGCTGGCAGCGACACAGGTATTCGGAACAATCGCAGGGCACGAAGCGTCCAAACGCGCGCGGCGAATCAAGCGAGTTTCCGAGCCACTTGCTGCTTCGCGCCAACGAGCGACCGATCGAATCGAACGCCGGTTGGAATCAGGAACCGTCCCTCAAGAGCTTCCTCAACTGAGAGAGGCGCTGCAAAAGGCCGTCAGTCGGTTCATCGGCGTCAAGCGTTCCGGTGACGGGCTACGTAACTTCCAAGCAGAGCTAGACGGCTTGTCGGATCGTTGCCGGATTCTTCGGACGAGCCCGGCCGGGAGCTTCCATCAATCGCTCGTAGAGATGCTCGAATTGGAGAACATGCTTGACCTCGCCGAGCTGATACGCCGCAGTGCACTGTTGAGACAAGAGTCTCGTGGCCACCACTACCGCGCTGACTTTCCGAACCGAGACGACGACACTTGGCGCTGCCACACGCTAGTTGCTCCAAGTGCAGACGAACCAAGATGCGAGCGTCTCCCGGTTCGGCGGGTGTCCCGAAACAAGGTGGGCCAGCAATGAAACGGATTGGAATCCTCGGGGGGATGAGCCCGGAGTCAACTGCCGAGTACTACCTTCATATTACGCGGCGTTTCGTTGAACGCGTCGGAGATTATGGGTATCCGGAGATCGTTATTCACAGTGTCTCCTTCCAGGACTATGTCGACTGGCCTGCAGCAGGACGTTGGGATCTTGTTGCCGATGGGCTTGTCGAAGGAGCGAAGGTTCTCGAATCTGCCGGGGTTGACTTCCTCATTCTCGCGACCAACACCATGCACAGCGTCTTGCCAATGATCGAGCCGAGGATTGCGATCCCAATCCTCAGCTTGCCTGAGGTCGTTGCCGACGCGATCGAGGCTCGCGGACTCAGCACAGTCGCGCTGCTTGGAACGCGCTATACGATGGAGCAGTCATTCTATCCATCTGCACTTGAGGCTAGAGGTATGAAGGTGATCGTCCCCGACGTCACTGATCGGGAGACGATCAATCGCACCATTTATGACGAACTCGTGGTTGGGCGAATTCTCGAGACATCTCGGGAAGCATTTGTACGCATCATCGATACCATGGCAGAACAAGGGGCCGAGGGCGTTATCCTCGGCTGCACCGAGATCCCGCTACTTGTGCGACCCGAGGATTCCCGACTATTGCTGTTCGATTCAAGCCAACTCCATGCTGAGGCGGCTCTCAATTTCGCGTTGGAGGAGACATCGTAATGACGCACGAAGAAGAGACGAAAACCATATCCACAGACGAGGCGCGAAAAGCGATCGAAGCAATGAGCCGCCGCGTTGGACTGCTACATCTCTGCTATGCCCGGCGACTTGTCCGCGAACTCGGAGAAGAGCGTGGACGTAAGCTGATCAACCAAGCGATCTGGGACTACGGGACCGAGGTTGGCAAAGCAACCCGCAAACGTGTAGAGGATCTTGGTCTGGAGCCGACCCTGGCCAATATGGGCGCTGGTTCCGATCTATCTCCGATCGGGTTCGATCACCAGCGTGTGAACGTCGGCGGCGAGTTTCGCATCCAATCCCTGAACTGCGTGCTCGCCGACGTGTGGAGGGAGTACAGCGAGGAAGAGTTGGGGCAGCTTTACTGCTTGGTCGATCCAGCAAAGATGCAGGCCTACGACCCCGAACTGACGCTCGTCCACACCAAACGGATTCCGCTCGGCGACGAGTATTGCGAGCTCGCCGTCAGACAGCTGACAGACGAGCACGATGAGATCTCCGCTCAAGAGAACAAGGAGGAAACTGCCAAGTGAACGCTACAACATTGAAGCAGAGAGTCTGCGACGCAATCGACCGACGTTCTCAGGAGATCATCGGGATCGGGAACACGATCCTCGCAAACCCCGAGGTCGGCTACAACGAGTACAAGACCGCCGAACTGGTGGCCGAGCACTTCAGGAGATTGGGTGCTGAGTACCATGATGGACTGGGCATCACGGGCGTTAAGGCCTATTTGGAAACTGACAACCAGGGACCAACGGTCGCAGTTTTGGGTGAATTGGACGCTTTGGTATGTCCGACGCACCCTCACGCCGATCCAAGTACCGGTGCGGCGCACACATGCGGACATAACGCCCAGATCGCAATGATGCTAGGCGTGGGCATAGGTTTGGTGGATTCCGGGGTGCTCGCCGATCTCGCAGGACGGGTTGTGCTGTTGGCCGTCCCGGCCGAGGAGTACGTCGATATCGAGAACAGGCGGGGGCTGCGTAAGGATGGCAAGATCGAGTTCTTCGGGGGCAAAGCGGAACTCGCTAAGAACGGCATATTCGACGATATCGACATGGCGATGATCCTCCATGCCATGCCCAGTGTATCAGAACGGAAATTCGCAGTCGGCGGAACGTGCAACGGCTTTCTCGCCAAGGCGATCCGATTCCGAGGTGTGGCATCCCACGCCGGTGCCCGCCCCGAGGCCGGGGTGAACGCGCTCAACGCCGCAGCACTGGGAATTCTCGGTGTGCACGCTCAACGTGAGACCTTCCGCGATGAGGACGCGATCCGGGTCCACTTCGTCATGACCAAAGGGGGAGATCTCGTCAACATTGTCCCGGATGATGTAACGATGGAACTGTTTGTCCGCGGAAAGACACTCGATAGCATCCTTAATGCGGCGAAGAAGGTTGACCGGGCGCTGCAGGGAGCCGCAGCGATGGTCGGAGCCGAGGTAGAGATCGAGGATCTGCCGGGTTACTTGCCGCTGTTACAGGACAAAACGCTTGCCGATTGCTTCTTCGCCAATGCGGAGGTGCTCGTCGGCAAGGACAACGTACGGCGTGGCGGACACATGGCCGCGTCGACAGACATGGGGGACATATCGCACCTCATTCCTGCTATCCATCCTGCAGGCGGCGGATACGCCGGGATGGCTCACAACGAGACATTCGCCATCGTCGACAAGGAGATGGCCTACGTGGCGCCTGCCAAGGCGCTGGCGATGACCGTCGTCGACCTGCTGACCGATGGCGCTGCCCTGGGACAGCAGACAATGGACGACTTCTCTCCCGCGCTGACGAAGGCCGAGTACTTGACGTACCTGCGCGGTGGCGGCCTCAAGAAGGAGGACAGTGGGCCATGACGCAGATCGCCCGCGCAGTGAATGAGACGATTGAGCAGATCCTCGCCTCTCTTGACGAGTCGACGGCGCTAGGCACTAAGCCGGCCGACAGCTTGCGTGAGACGATTACTGCTCAGGCACTCTCACTCTGCGCGAACGACCGATCGCTGATCGTCGATCCACAGAGCGAACGGCTGCTCGGCTTCTCATCGGCGGTGCTTGCAACCTACCACCTGCTCTCCGAGTTGACCGAAAACTCTCAAGAGGCAAGGCGCCTTGTAGGCGACGCTCTGGTTCGAACGGCCGAAGAGGGAAGTACGACGTATATTGAGGCACGTCTTGGTATTCGACTCGACGAGCCCGAATCAGCGTTCGACAGGATTGCCAACTGCTTCATCGAGCGAGGGGAATCCCGCTTCGGCAGCGCGTTTCGCTACGCCCAAGACGTCCTCGATGAGGAGCGTTGTTTCGTTCGAATCGAGAAGTGTTTCTTTGACAGTTTCTTCCGCACCCATCAGGCAGAGGATCTCACGCCGCTTCTCTGCCGTCTGGACATCGTCTGGACCGAGGAGCTGCACCGTCGCTGCTCAACGGTGGCGTTCTCACGTCCAACTACGTTGGCAGCCGGTGACGACGCGTGTCGCTTCCAGTTTGTCCGCGTGAACACAGAAAGGAGCTGATCCATGTTTGCCTTCGTATTCTTCGCCGCTTCCGTGATTGCGGCGGTGATCCATTCTCTCGTTGGTACTGTTAACATCGTCGAGACATTCCTGTTCTACTTCCTTGTTATCAACGTCGGAGGAGCAGGGGTCTTCTCGTTCACCGGCCATTTCTTTCGCTCCGATGAAGTCGCCGGGTACATCGGCTGGCCAGCCGGAAATCCGTTTCAAAAAGAGGTTGCATTCGCGAATCTTGCCCTTGGGGTGCTTGGCTTCATGTGCATCTGGATTCGCGGTCAGTTCTGGACGGCCACTGTTGTGAGCGCATCCGTGTTCCTCTTTGGAGCAGCCATCGTTCACATCATCGAAATCAAGCGAGAGGGAAACCTCAGCCCAGGAAACGCCGGCCCGATCCTGTTCTCCGATGTGGGCAAACCCCTGGTGCTGATTGGGCTGTTGATCGCGCATCACGTATAGCTGCAAGGCACTTTGATGGGAGGCTCTATGATCACTGACCAGGAGAAGCGAATTCAGGGACTCAGCAGCCTGATTGGGAACACACCTCTCTTGGAGATCCAGTTGAAGTACAAAGGAGAGATTCGCCATATCTACGCCAAGGCCGAGCACCTGAACATGACTGGCAGCATCAAGGACCGCATGGCGCTTCACATCGTTTCAGAAGCCTACCGATCAGGCGCTCTGAAGGAAGGTGAGCGGATTGTCGAAGTAACAAGCGGGAACACAGGAATAGCGTTTGCAGCAATTGGCCGTGCGCTCGGGCATCCCGTGACCGTTCTCATGCCGGATTGGATGAGCGCAGAGCGCATCAATCTGATGAAGGCACTGGGAGCTCGAATTGTCCTCATCTCAAGAAGCGAGGGAGGTTTCACTGGTGGTATAGAGCGTGCAGATGAAATGTGTGCTGATGCTGAGTGTGGATTCCTTCCCCATCAATTCTCCAACGAGGCCAACACCGAAGCACACTATCTAACCACCGGGCCCGAGATTTGGTGGCAGCTTGGTTTCCGATCTCTCTTGCCGGCCGCGTTCGTGGCAGGAGTGGGAACTGGGGGCACGATCATGGGAGTAGGTAGATTCTTGCGTGAACAACATCCCGCCACACGCCTGCATCCGTTGGAGCCAGCCAGCTCACCGACGCTCGCCACAGGTTGCAGGGTTGGCAGTCACCGCATCCAAGGCATCTCCGATGAGTTCATACCCCCGATTCTGCGTCTTGACGAGCTGAATGGAATTGTCGATGTCGATGATGGGGATGCGATCCTCATGGCACAGAAGCTCGGCTCTCAGCTAGGGATAGCTGTCGGCATCTCCTCAGGAGCTAACCTTGCTGGAGCGCTCAAGGTGCAGAACGAGCTGGGAGGAGATGCTGTTGTTGTTACGGTCTTTGCTGATGACAACAAGAAGTACCTGAGTACGGATCTGCTGAAGTTCGAGCCAGTACGAGCTGGCTACATCACTCCGGACACCGAGCTTGTTTCCGTAAGAGCATTCAAGCGAGTATGCACCACCTGCTGCGATCCCAATAACTGCATTGAGGCCGCCTCTCTCCATGTACTGAAAGACGCGAAGCTGCCGCATTGCCCAAGACGGGTGTAGCATTACCAGCTGGCGTGCTCTGGCCAGCTGGATTGTTCAGTTGCTCAATGCTGTTCATATGTGGTGGGCTGAGAGGGCAAGGAAAAGGGCGCCAGGGCAAAACTACCTGGGGCTTGTCTCGTCAAGTGGTGTGAAAATGTGGGCGCACATGAACAAGATGTCCTATGCCACGAACATCTCCTCTCCCGCGACAAGAACAGGCGAGGGTGGATCACCCTCTCCGGTCGCGTAGACATTCGCATCGATTCGCTACCCCAACTCTGCGGCATTCATCCACTCTTGCGATCCATGCCCTGTCAGCTCAATCAGGCCTCCACAGCAAGCCGATGTGTCGATCTCATCAGCATCTCAAGCGCCTTCCTTGATACGTAGATCAACATATCATCGTTTACAGAGGCCCCTGAACCCGCGAATATGCCGCCACGATCTGCAGGGAAGAGTGCTTGAATACCGGCTTCCGGCTTCTTCTCAACGGAGTCTACCAAGCTGCTGCAAGTACTTGAGTTCTACAATCAGTCTCCCAGGCTCCAGAACATCCCTATTCTTGCGATTCGTTGAGGAGCCTCTTCCATCGCTTCGTATTGAGTAGCACGCCTATGTCTTCAAGTCGCCAATTCGATGTCTGCGAATTGGGACAGATACGCTATCCTCCTCATGAGCGTAGATTGAGGCAGTTCGTCATTCTATTCTTGGTCATGTCAGGGTGAGGTTCAGTGTGACAAGCAGATAAGGCAATCCTAACGATTAGGATCAATGCGCTGTTACTAAAGAAAGGATGCCCCAGGAGCTCCGCACGCTGATCGTCTGAATACTGGCCATGATCCTGCTGCGACTTCTGAACCCCGAGAGGCTCATCGTGTACAACCGTGCCAATGAACGGAGCCTTGGCTTTCAATTGTCCATGATTCGAATTCGCAGTCAGAGTGGCCCTAGATCGCCCTTGCGAGAGCGCTTGCTACGAAACTAAAGCACTCCGATCAGCGCACATTACGTCAATTATCCGTAATTTGCCACAGTACTTAGCATTGGAGGGTCAAGCAAGTACTTCTTGACCGTGCATTGGGAACATGCCTTGAGGCATGCATCGACGTATTTCTCGGGGAAGCTCGCTGGAAGGTTCACTGCAACTTCGATCGCTGTAATCTTCCGTGCTTCCTCGTCTTTGGTCACGTTGACTGACAACGATATGTTGTCAAGAGGTATGTCTCGTTGCTGACAGAAATGTTGCACGTAGTAAGCCGTGCAATTCCCGAGAGCTGCCAAGAGCAAATCCACTGGGGACGGAGCCGTTACTGATCCGCCAGGCGTTGTAGGGGCATCCGTGGCAATCGTGAATCCCCTGATCTCCGCGTGAACCACGTTGTTGCCAGCAAAGTTGATCTTCATATCCATTTTTACTCCTTTCCTAGGTGCGTGCTCGCGTTCATGATCGAAAGTCGCGTCTTCGAGTTGACTTGGGTTGAAATGGAGCGAGAAAAGTGTACGATGGATACAACATGTGTGCAACATGTCTAACGATGGCATTGCAAAGACGGCTTAGAATGCTTCGCCGCCTCTCCCAAGCCTACTTGCACACTCAAGTAGGAGGTGGTAGCCATTCTACGTTGTGATTCCCCCGCACTCAGCAGATAGGTCACTCAATTCCTAACACGGAGGTTAAAAGTGAAAAGGCAATCCGTACTAACAATGCTGATGGCAACGCTCCTGGTCTGTCTGCTTGGGACCATGGCGATTGCCGAAGACCGGCAAGTCTTTAAGATGTCTCAGATGATGCTCGACAACATCAATCCAACCCTTCTGATGGGGCGGCCGGGCAACATGCAGGTCGCGAGCCTCATCTACGACTCACTGGTGATCCGAAGAGAGGATACGACGGCGGGACCGGAGATCGCGGAGAGCTGGGAACGACCCGACGATCTGACGTGGATCTTCCACATCCGCGAAGGCATGACGTGGCAGGACGGGAATGAGATCTGGGCGGAGGGCGAGGCGCGCGCCGTGACGGCACACGATGTCGTCTTCTCGCTCGAGCTTCACAAGAAGTACTCGCCTCCACTCATGAGCACGCTGTCGCACTGCGTGGGAATCGTTGCACTCGATGACTACACGGTTCAGATCACAACCGACATCGTCATGGAACGTCTGATCGAAGGCATTCAAGTGCTCAACATGGCGTGCATCTTCCCACCGGAGGCGGCGACCGAGCACGAGAACGGCGTTGACATTCTGCCGATCGGCTCGGGGCCGTTCGAGCTGATGGAGTTCGTCCCCGGCGCCAAGGCAGTCCTGACGAAAAACGAAGACTACTGGATTCCGGTCAAACTCGACGAAGTGCAGCAGATCGTGATCGGCGATCCGATGGCCCGCGTCATTACGTTCGAGGCCGGCGAAGTCGACTTCCTTCTCCAGGCTCCAACGAGCGACGCTGTGCGGCTCCTCGATCTCGGCTACATCCGTGTCGGCAACTCGGGGTCTCCCTACAATATCGGTTTCAACGTCACGACACCTCCGTTCGACGACTATCGCGTACGCGAGGGCATCTCGTTGTTGCTCGACGTCGACACGGCGTACAACGCACTCCTTCCAGCGGACCTTACAGTCCGCTCCTACGGGCAGCAGGGTCCCTGGAACGTCTTCAACCACGATCCTGAAGGACTGAAGCACTTCGATCGGTACTCGGTGCCGGAAGGGTTGCTCATGCTTGGCGACGCCGGTTGGGGCGATTCCGACGGCGATGGGTGGCTCGACAAGGACGGAGAGAAGCTCACGATCAGCATCAAGACTTGGAATGGCGATCAGGTCCAGGTGCTAACGGTCCTGGCTACGCAGCTGCAGCAAGCAGGAATCGATGCGCAGCTCAACATCCTTGAGACGCCAACCTACGCACAGGATCTCATCGCGGGGAGGAGCGGCATGTTCTTCGACTACATGTACGGGAGCGACACCGGCCTGTACGCGCTGTACCACTCGTCGAAGATCGGCGCAAGCAACACGCACCACGTCGCGGACCCGGTGCTCGACGCGCTGCTCGACCAAGCCAATACTCTCAGTGCGACTGACAGTGGCAACTACTGGAAGGCGGTGGAACGACTGGCCGTGGCGAACCGCTACTTCATCCCGATGTGGTTCTCATTCGCGACGAACTTCATCCCGTCGTACGTGAAGGAGTTCACTTCGCCGATGGGCTTCCTCGAACTCGTGAACGTGGAGCGCAATGTCTACCTCGAGCAAGACTAGTACGGCGTAGACAACAGCAATTGCCTGGACAGCAGGTTCAACCGAGCCTGCTGTCCTTTTCTCGGGGGAGGAGTGCTACAATCCTGCGAGAGGGGGGGCAGCCTAACGATGATCTCGTACATTGTTCGCCGTTTCTTGATTGCGATCCCCGTCCTTCTGGGTATCACGTTCATCACGTTTGCTTTGGTGAGCTTCGCTCCCGGGGATCCGATCTCGGCCATGCTGATGGCTAGTGAGCAGCTCAATCCGGACCTCGCTGACTCGCTCCGCGAATTCTACGGGCTGGACCAGCCGTGGTACGTCCAGTACACGACGTACATGGGGAACCTCCTTCGCGGAAACCTCGGGCTCTCGATCGCCTCCAGAGCAAGCATTGCGATCAGCATACGCCAGTTCCTGCCGAACACGATGCTGCTCGCCTTCTCCAGCATGCTGGTCGCCCTGCTGATCGCCATCCCTGTCGGCATCATCAGCGCGACAAGGCGCAACTCGATCTTCGACTACGGATCGTTGACCATCGCCATGTTCGGTGTCTCGATGCCGAGCTTCTGGCTTGGCCTGATGCTGATGATCCTCTTCGGTCTGCGTTGGCGGGTTCTGCCCCTCTACGGCATGGGCGAGTGGTCGAACGGTCCGTGGGACGTAATCAGCCACTTGATCCTGCCGTCCGTCACGCTCGGCGCGGCCATGGCCGCGCTCCTGGCGCGGCTGACGCGTGCGAGCCTCCTGCAAGTGCTCTCTGAGGATTACGTCCGGACGGCACGGGCAAAAGGCCTTCGCCAGCGCGTGGTGCTTTACAAACACGCGTTACGGAACATCCTCCTCCCCGTCGTAACGGCGGCGGGCCTGCAATTCGGTCGGCTCCTCGGCGGCGCGTTCATCGTCGAGAGCATCTTCTCCTGGCCCGGAATGGGGAAGTACACGCTCTACGCGATCAACGTTCGTGACTACCCAGTGATTCAGGGTACGACGCTCGTCTTCGCGCTCAGTTTCATCGTCGTAACCCTGATCGTGGACGTCACGTACACGTTCATCGACCCGCGCATTCGGTACGACTGAAGCACGGACAGGAAAGGGACCTCATGAGGTTGCATAGGAAGCAAACGAGAGGAAGTGGACAAGCGCGCCGGGAATCGAGCCGTCCGCGAAAAGCGCTGCGCACGTTCGTGCGAAACCGACTGGCCGTGATCGGCGCCGTTGTCCTCACAGGGTTTGTGGTCTGTGCCATCTTCGCGCCGTACATCGCACCGCATTCCCCGCTTCAGATGGACCTCACCAGCCTGCTCAAGCCGCCCGGCACGCCCGGGCACCTTCTCGGCACGGACAACCTCGGCCGCGATGTCCTTTCTCGCTTGATCTACGGTTCTCGGATCTCCCTGAGTGTGGGGTTGGTTGTGGTTAGCGTCGCCGCCGCAATCGGGACGACGCTCGGACTCATCTCAGGCTACTTCGGCCGTGCAGCGGACATCGTCATCATGCGGCTGGTCGAGATCTTCGTCGCCTTTCCGTTCCTGATCCTCGTCGTCGCGGCGATCGCCTTGCTCGGCCCAAGCCTCTACAACGTCATGCTGGTCCTCGGCCTAGTGAGTTGGCCGATCTACGCCCGGCTTGTGCGTTCCGAGGTCCTCGCGATCCGCGAGCTGCCGTACATCGAGGCGGCGCGGGCCATCGGGGCGAGCAACGCCCGCATTATGTTCCGGCACGTCCTGCCGAACTGCCTCTCGTCCGTCCTGGTGACCGCCGCGATGAGCATGGCCGGTGCCATCCTCTCGACGGCGGCCCTCGGCTTCCTCGGTCTCGGCGTGCAGCCGCCGACGCCGGAGTGGGGGATGATGCTCAACGAAGCGAAGCGTTTCCTCCGGATACACCCGTGGCAGATCTTCTACCCGGGTGTCGCAATCATGCTGGTCGTCCTCGCCCTGAACTTCCTGGGCGACGGACTCCGAGACGCGCTCGACCCGCACCTACGCCGGTAGCTAGGTTTTCCTTCAACCCTCCTGAGCCCGGATGAAGTGGAGTGCGGCTCCGAGCTGAATCTCCACCAGCGTCTTGATTGGGATGACCTTGTAGTCGAGATCCCGCTCCATTTCCGCCGTCCACTCAGAGAACCGCGCATCAATGGCGCGTAGCGCGGCGTTGAGACCGGGCGTTGGCGACTGCTTCACCTGCTCTTCAATTGCTCGCTTGGTCATACCTACGAAGAGCAACTGGTAGAAGCGGAAGGCAATCTCTGAGTCGAACTTCTGCGCGACCGTCACAGGAACATCCAGATCAGATGCGTTGTTCGCCCAAGCATGTTTGGCTTCCAAGTTCTGTGACATCATGCCCACGATTTCGAACGACGCATTTCTGGGCAGAGTTGGCGACGTGAGTTCCGACTCGACGCTTGCCAAGGTCTCAGACAGAAATGTGATGATCTCAGTGGCTCTGTCTACGCCACGAAGAATCGCGTTCTTGCGCGTTCCTTCTGCCACAGAAGTATCTGCGGTCCTTGGATCGTAGAAGTAGGGCAATTCGACCATCAGGTGTGCTGGATCGCAAACTTGAGAGGCAAATCCGTAGCTGCCTGCTCCCATCTTCAGCCTCGTAGCGGGGTCGTCCTTAATGTTCGCTTCCAGGAAATCGTAATGATCGCGAACGGTCGGCGTCTTGAAGATCGCCGGGGAAAGCTGAACCCCCCACGGCATCTCCGGCTCTCCCAGGGCAAGCGGGATGCCTCGAGCAGTGATTAATGACCGCAGGGTGTTGTCAAGCTCCGGGATGTGCGGTGTGAGATAGAAGTACCCTCCGCCCATTCCGGCATTGTGCAAGGAGTAGATAAACGAAGGACGCAGGCCGGTGATCGCAGTCATCAAGGCTTGTGTCTCCGAGATGGGCGAGAAGAAACTGTAGTTCTTGTACCTGACCGGGAACGTCCACTCCGCTTGCTGAGTGGCTCCTGGGCGATAGAAGTGCTGGGCGTAGTTCGTGACCGTATACGGGCCCTTGAACCATCCCTCGTTCAGTCTTGTGCCATCGGGATCGATGCACTTGATGATGTTCCACGTGTACTTCTCGCCGCGCAGTTTTGCATCCTCTACGAGCAACTCAGAGAGTGCTTCCAGCATCATCGCACCAATCGGCTCGTTCGGGTGCGGACACGCGAAGAACAGAAGCTGTTTAGCGCCATCTCCGATTCGAAGCATGGGGATGGGATCTCCACTCGTCGATTTCCCTACCGTGACCAGCTTGACGCATTCCGAGTGCGCGTCCGCCAATTGCTGGGAAGACGCATTCAACTCATCAACAGTCAGGAAGCTCTTGTAGTGTGGGACTCTGGAAAGGACTGCATCGATCATATGCTCTCCTCTTCGCTCAAATTGCCTATTCAGTCTCTCCGAGGACAATGCGGCAGCCGGGGACCCTTGATTGTGTCGATTGAGGCGATCTCAATGCAGTTCTCAGGATCGCAGCAAGTCATGCAAACACGCTTGAAGGCTCGAACGGACACAAGCTCTACCTTGGGACTGAGATACCGATCTCGGACTGGCTCAAATCGCAACAGGTCGGTACTTAAGTACTTCTTGTTGTCGTCTGAGAAGACGGTGACTACTGTAGCGTTCTTGCCAAGCTCGTTCTGGACTTTCAGCGCACCGATGAAATTGGCTCCGGATGAGATTCCCACTGCCACTCCCAACCGCGCTCCAAGTTTCTGCGCCATGAGGATGCCATCGCCGTCGTCCACGGCGACGACTTCATCGAGTTCGTCAAGTTGGAGAATCGGTGGGATGAATTCGTCCGAAATTCCCTGGATGCGGTGTTTACCCACTTTGCATCCTGTGGAAAGCGTCGGAGAACTCGCAGGCTCCAGCGGGTAGAGCTTGACCTCCGGATACTGCTCTCGCAGATACCGGCCAACGCCCATAATCGTGCCTCCTGTTCCTACACCGGCGATGAACGCATCGGGCATAAGTTCGCGGAACCCCAATTGCCACCAGATTTCGGGACCAGTCCCAAGATAGTGCGCCTCGCAGTTCGAAACGTTTGAGAACTGACGTGGAAGGAATGAGTTGAGTTCCGATGCGGCCAGGTCCTCTGCACGTTCGATGCTTCCAAGGAATCCGCCCTCGCTCTTGGAGACAAGGGTGATCTCTGCGCCCAGCGCCTTCATCAGATTGATGCGTTCAGGACTCATCCAGTCTGGCATAAAGATGGAGACAGGATGGCCTAGCGATCGGCCCAGTGCTGAGAATGCAATCCCAGTATTGCCGCTGGTGACCTCGATGATGCGTCCCCCTGGTTTGAGATCGCCACTGGCATAGGCTTGACGGATGATATGCAGCGCCATTCGGTCTTTGATGCTGCCCGTCATATTTACATGCTCAGCCTTCGCGTAGAGAGTACGTTCCTCTCCTTGATATCGAAGGCTAATCTCGAGAAGAGGGGTGTTCCCCACAAGCGCTTGCAGTTGTTGCGTTCGCTCACCAATCGCCGCTTGAGTCATTGCCCAGCTCCTCTCCACGTCTCAGGCTGCCTGATATTCCAGGCTCGCCGGGTACTTGATCCCCGTTCCTGTATTGAACAGCACCACTTGATCATCAGTCTTGACCCATCCGGTGTCACGGAGTTTCTGCAGTGCAGCAAGCGTGGCGCCACCTTCAGGACAGGCTAGAATGCCTTCCGATGAGGCCATCTCATGCTGTGCTTCAAGGAGATGCTTGTCACTTACAGTGATCGCGATCCCATCGCTCTCACGAACTGCTTCGAGAATGAGGAAATCACCAACTGCCGCAGGAACGCGCAGTCCGGCGGCAATGGTCGCGGCACCTTCCCAAGGTGTGGCGTGTCGCTCACCTTGCTCGTACGCGCGAGGAATGGGTGCACAGCCTTCTGCCTGCACAACCACCATGCGCGGCCGTTTCTCGCCAATCCATCCGAGTTCCTCGAGTTCCGCGAATGCCTTCCACATGCCGATCAAACCCGTCCCGCCGCCTGTGGGATAGATGATCACGTCCGGGAGGGTCCATGCGAACTGTTCCGCGATCTCGTACCCCATCGTCTTCTTGCCCTCAAGACGATAGGGCTCCTTCAACGTCGATACATCGAACCAACCATTAGCAGCTGCAAGCGGTTTGGCCGCTGCTCCGCAATCGGTAATCAGTCCGTCAATCAAGGTAATCTGAGCACCGAATGCCTTGCATTCCAGTTGGAATGGCATGGGCACATCTTGTGGCATGAAGACATGAGCTTTCATTCCTGCTGCAGCTGCGTAGGCTGACATCGCGCCAGCCGCATTCCCGGCTGAAGGGATGACAACCTCTTGAACACCAAGTTCACTCGCGCGAGAAATCGCCATGCAGAGGCCGCGTGCCTTGAATGAACCGGTCGGGTTCAGTCCTTCATCTTTGACATACAGCTGGTCCAATCCCAGCTTTGTCCCCAACCTTGTCGCGTGGATGAGCGGAGTGGATCCCTCTCCTAGCGAGATTCGATGCGTCGGATCCGCTACGGGCAGAACCTCTTCGTACCGCCACAGCGTATCTGCGCGATTTACGAGCGTCGAGGGCTTGAAGGTTTCCGCAGCACGCTTCAGATCGTATCGAGCGAGTAGTGGCCGCCCGCATTCAGGACAGGTCGTATGCAGATCCTGGCTCGAATACTCGGCGTGGCAATTCCCGCACTCCAGATGCGTTAGATAAGTCATGGAGATCCTCTCTTGTTGCCTGTAATATATCTTGTACACCTATTGTATGCAAGTGCGCGGCGAGAAGAAAACATGCGGAGGGAACTGTGATAGAGCAACTGAAGAAGCGTGCGTCTGGGTTGACCTTGTCTTGTACAGTTGGGCTGGCTGCCTATGCACTCTGGCTCGTCACAAAGAGCTCGCTGCAGATCAGCTCGCTTCTATGGGCCTTCCTGCTCAGTCTAGTGCTGGGGAATGCCACAAAGATGGGCACTCAATTCGCAGAGGGTATACGGTTCGCATCATCACGACTTCTTCGAGTGACAGTGGGGGCATTGGGGATAGTGGTGAGCGCATCGGCATGGTGGAAGCTTGGGGGAACCGGGCTTGCTGTTGTACTCGCGAACCTAGCGTTGACATTGGTGCTGGGCTACATCTTCTGTCGTGTGCTCTTGCGAATGAGCATGAAGCAGGCACTCCTCATCATGACGGGTACCGCAATCTGCGGCGCTTCAGCAATCGCTGCAACCGCTCCCGCGATTGAGGCAGAAGAAGAGGATACCGCACTAGCTCTTGCCGTCATCACAATGTTTGGACTTGCTGCGATGTTCCTCTACCCCTTGCTGTTCAACCTCTCGCCGATCGGTCAGTGGCTCGGCAACGAGCCGTCCGCATTTGGACTCTGGAGTGGTGTCGGCATCCACGAGACCGCGCAGGTTATCGCTTCGGCGAGCCAAGTTGAGGGCGCTCTCGAACTCGCCACACTCGCCAAGTCGGTCCGAATCTTCATGATCGGACCTGTTGTACTCCTTTGTGCGGCGCTTTTCCGTCGCAGCAGCGAGTCCGGGATTAGCGAGAAAAGGGAGTCAACCCCATGGCCATGGTTCGCTCTGGTGTTCGTCGTGTTGACCTTTGTGCACGCTGGCTTGGAAGCATGGATAGGACCAAGTTGGGTTCAGTTCTCGAAGACATGGCTCTCTCCTCCGATCAAGTTCTTCCTCACGTGGGCGTTCGCCGCAATAGGGCTACGAGTGCGATTTCGAACACTTCGAAGGATCGGCGGGAAGGCATTTGCAGCTGGTTTGCTGGTGGCAACAGCAGCAGGTGTTTCAGCACTTCTACTGACAAGATTCCTTTGGCTCTAGCCGGCCAAGGCATGCATGCAAAGTTGAACTTCGGAATCGGGCAGCAACTCCGTATTGCGCTGGCTACGATTCCGAGAGATCCGGCAGATCGTTTACATACTCCCGATATCTCCCGATGTGAGCCTGCAATAATCTCCCCGCCTTGTCCCCATCTCTTTCTCTCAATGCCTTCGTAATCTTCTGGTGCTCTTCGATGGTGCGCGAGAAGTATTCCGTGTCGGCGTGTGTTGTCACCCAAATCCTCGGCATGAAGCTGCGCAGCCTTTGAAGAGTCTCTGCGAGCAAACTGTTGTGTGATGAGCAATTGAGGTTGTCATGGAACTCCATATCGAGCGCCTGAATCATCTTGATTCTCGTCTCGCCCTTTAGCCGATCAACGATCGCTTCAAGCCGATCCAACTCTTCGTCCGTCATTCGCTGGGCAGCTAGTTTACCTGCCACGGCAATCAGCAAGTAGCGAATCTCGTATGCATCTCGAAATGACTTATGCGTGATCTCAGAAACGTACACGCCTTGTTTGGGGACGATACGCACTAGACCATCGGACTCGAGACGGATCAGTGCTTCGCGTATCGGTGTTCGACTTACATTGAACTCTTCAGCTAGTCCTTTCTCTTGAAGGGCAGTTCCCGGTTCAAGATCTCCCAGAAGAATCCGCTGTTTGAGCTGACAATAGACTTCGCTTACTGGCATTGTGACCATCCGTGTGATTAGTTGTCTACATCTTGGATACACGAGTTAGTACTCAAAGTCAACCTCGAGATACGATTCAAGTTTGGCGCCACGACAAGCCCTCGTAACAGAGCGGGCCCATTACTGCCTCTAAATCAGCGCTTTCGAAAGCGTACACTAGCCTGCCCCACAGAGATGGGTCCAACACCGGAACTAATGCATTTCTGTTTGAATCTGGAGTCAAGAGGAGAGCGAGTCAGCTAATTTCTCGACCCTGTTAGGCTTTGAGCGTGCACAACAGCCGAAGAAGGTGATCCACATCACCACGAGACAGCCAACTGTGCGTTCCAGGTACAGCCCCTCAGGCTTCAAAGGAATCCAGAATTCCGGTTGTAATCAGTACATCCGCGCTCGCTGCTGGCGTTCCTGAAGATGAGGCATTCCGAAAGGGCCATCCATCAGCTCTTGGGGGTTCGAATCCGCCAGGTTCCATAGGAATTGGAAACGGCCCCTTGCATTCGGCTATTCCAATCTCGTCTATAGTTCCAACGACCGATGACAAAGCAATCACGGTCGCTCGGACCGCCCACTCCGGGAGCCGGTCTTTCAGTCGACGAGGGAGTACCGTCCGACTTCGTCCCTGGCCAAGCGCCCCGTTTCATACAGACGCCCCATCGCCTGGATCACCACGCGATGCGCAGCGGTTGCGAATCGGTCCACGACCTCCATGTAGAAGACAGGTTGCCGATCGCGAAGGTAAGCCTCGATTTCCGACGTGAGGAGCTCGAGGTCCATGTCTGGGACGGCGTCGGTGGTGAATCCGTCCGCAATGACTGCGTCGAGATCGATCTCCTCGCAGTGCGGATAGGTGATCCGCTCGTATCGGGATTTCGGAATCCCCTCCGGAATGGTCGCGTCGATACCGAGTCGCGAGATCAGCATCGGATCCATCCCCGGAGGGATCACTGGGTCAAGCGGTTTGGCTCGCCCCATCCCTGGGATGATTATCACATCGTTCTCGACCTGCACCCGCGTGGCGATCGCCCACTCCACATCCTGTGGGTCGAACACGTCGATGTCCGCGTCGGTCACCACGACGTGCTTGACGATTCCAACGTTCATTAGCGCGAGGATTGCATTCTTTCCCGCCCCGGGGAACGTCTTGTGGATCGAGGCAATTACGTGGAACGCGCTGCACCCACCCAGACTGATGTTGATGGCCACCGGCTCGATCCCCGCACCAACCAGGGCGTTGTGGACTAGGCCCTTCTTCAACGGCTGCCCCATGTTGTTGATCTCGCGAGCCATCTGCAGGGTATACAAGTGTGCGTCCCGGCGTCGAGCGATGCGGTGAATGCGAAGCCACGGATTCTTGTGCATCGACCCGAGAAGGCCGTGGAACTCCCCGAACCGTCCCTCGTCGTGGCACCACCCGTCAGGAAGAAACTCGCCCTCCAGAATATACTCTGAGTTGGCGATCGCCATCGCCTCGACAACCGCTCCTCTTACGAGTTGAATCGGACTCCCATGCAGCCCGCCGGCGACCGCCATCTCGTCTCGGCCCGCCGGAAGGTCGATCGCTGCAGCAAGGAACTCGTAGGGGTGGTTGCCAAGATTGACGGTCACCCTGAACGGGCGTCCCTCTGCGTGCGCACGTTTCAGAGCGTGATGCATGTTGTTCTGTGTCGTCAGGTCGATGGCAAGCGTGTTTCGATCGACCAATTGGTAGCGGTAGACGCCCCAGTTGTTCCCCAGCTCCGGGTCAACGGATCCGGTGATGGCAGCCGAGATGTAGGGAGCCCCATCCATGTGTGCCAAAATCGGAACGGGAAGCTCCGACAGGTCGACGTCGTCTCCCTCCCGAACAACATCCCAGGCCGGCGACTCGGATACGATGACCGGGTCAATCCGAGATGCCTTCGCGACCTCAATTCGCTGCCAAGCTTCATCGTATGTGCTTCCGAAAGCAAGGCCCGTTGTCTGTTGATTCGCGTAGAGCCCGCTGACAAGAACCTGAGGAGCATAACCCAGCGGTCGCTTGAACAGGACGGCCTTCTCGGATTTCGCGATGACCGCCGACGCGTAGCGGAGATCTACAGGCGCTTCGATCTCCAGAAGCTCGCCGGCCCGCCGAAGCCTGTCTAGATGCTCCCTGAGTCCCATCGTCATCCCGGATGCCTCCTCATTCCTCCAACCCGTCCCACCGGACCAGCCGATCGCTCTCGATCTCGAACAAGGAGAGAACCCGCAGAGCCGTCTGATCGATGAGCTCTTCGACCGTCTTGGGCAGCGCATAGAAGGCGGGAACAGGTGGAAAGACGATCGCACCGGACTCCGTGGCAAGCTGCATCAAACGGATGTGGCCGGCGTGGAGCGGTGTCTCCCGCACAAGCAAAACGAGTCTCCGTCGTTCCTTCAGGGTGACGTCCGCGGCCCGTGTCAACAGATTGTCACAGAATGCATTCGCCACCGCGGACAGGGTCTTGATGCTGCACGGTGCGACAATCATCCCGTCGATCGGCGCGGAGCCGCTGGCGATCGGTGCGGTCAGATCATCGATATCGTAGGTCACATCAGCCAACGCGTACAAGTCCCGCAACTCGAAATCCGTCTCGTGGCGGATCGTGAACAACGCGGCATTCGAGACGACGAGAATCGTCTCGACATCCGCACGCTCGCAGAGGATCTGCAACAGACGAATCCCGTAGATCGCTCCGCTGGCACCGGTGATACCGATGACTAGTCGAGTCTTGCTCATCTTCGATTGCCGCCTGATCGGACCCATGCTATCGCTTGGCTCCCTGCCTCATCGGCCAGAGAACGAATCGAGTCGATCCCGGCTTGATCCAGCTCATCGTAGTGTATGCCCGCAAGCACCGCGGCCGTGCAGTGGAGTTCCTGCGCAACGGCTCTTGCGACGCGTTCCGTCACTTGGTCCTCCCTATGGCGCTCGGCCACCAGGCTCCTCATCGTTACGCGGTCTTCCTCCTTGACGTACGTAGCCAAGGACACGGCGCCGACATGAGGCCGATCCCCCCCGTCAAGATGGAGGACCACATCGGAACCGCTCGCGATCACGTGGAGCTCGATCGCGTAGCGTCCGTCATCGATGGTGAACCGAGCGTCTCGCATCCATTTCTCCTCCACGTTTCGTGTCCTCGGACTGTCCACCTACTTCGAGTTCTTGTCTTCCCAGCTTCCGTCGGGAATCCGGAATCCACATTCAAAAAGGTGCCCCAGAATCAGTTCGGATGTTGGCCACCGCTGCCCCCACTTGCGTGAAGTGTGTTCGGTCCACCCGTAAGTATCAAACGTGTAGGTCTCTTCCCGATCCACCTTTAGAGGGATGATGGCGCCGTGTCGCCGATAATAGTCTTGCCCCATGAATCCCTCATCCATGGTCTTCATCGCCCGTTCGACCTGCTCGTCCGTCAGCTCAGGATAGGTCTCCTCGAAGAGCACGAAATCGAGTGGGTAGCGGGGACGCGTGGGCACCTCTTCATCCGGGTAGCCAACGACCAGCCCGACAACCGGGAAGACCCGATCCGGGAGACTCATTCGCTTCTTGAGCTGCTTGGCGATGTATGGTGAATCGCCGAGGTAGCAACTTCCCAGCCCGAGGGCCTCCGCGGCAATCACCATGTTTTCGGCCATGTAACACGCATCACCAATTCCGGACATGAGGCACGACAGGTCGTTGGTGACCGGTGTCCAGTTCCGTTTCGCCATGATCCGCTCCATCTTGTGAAAGTCGGTGCAGATCGTGAACATCAACGGTGCGCGGAACGGATGATGCTTTCGATCGCGCGTGAGGATCACGGAGTAGCTTTGCGACGTCGACGGCGCTTGTTGACCGGCGCGGACGATCGTGGTGATAATCTCGTCGGACGGGCACTCCTCCTTGTACTTACGGATCGACTTGCGATTCATTATCGCCTCAATCAGTCGGTTGGGCTCCAACGGTCTCTCCTTTCCTGTGCATTTGTCGGTCTTGGCCGACGTCACGCCGCAAGGGCTTCGCACACCATCTCGGTGAAGCGTTTCACGCTCAACTCGAGAAGCTCTTCTCCCGCCTCACGGCCGGACTTCCGCGGATCGCCGAGAACACCGATCGGCGAGATGTGGGAGATGTTCCACCGCCCTTGATCGTCCGACACCTCAGCAATCTTCTCCATGCTATTGCCGACCCAGCCGCATTCCGCACTCTTCATGTCGACAAACTCGGCGTAATCGGTGGCCAGCAACAGGGACGTCTCGATGAACCCCGAATGCGACCCGCCTTCTTCCGGGGTCACGCCGTACTTCTTCAGGATAGCTGCTCGCTGCTCGCCGCGCTTTGGATCGCGCAGGGTGTTCACCCACACGACGCGCGCATTCAATTCGGCGTCGATCTTCGGAGCGACCTCGGACATCGCGTGGATGTTCCCCCCGTGGGTCGACATAAGGACGATGTTCTCGAAGCCGTGATGGTCAAGACAGCGACAGTAGGCCCAACAGATCTCCTGCAATAGCGCTTCGGAAATCGTCAGGCTCCCGGCGAAGTCCATGTGATGGTCGGAACATCCAGGGCGGATGACCGGGGCAGCAAGAGCGTTTCCCAACTTACGCGCGATCCTCTCGGAGAAGACCACGCTGTCCATTGCATCCATTCCAATGGGCAGGTGCTTCCCGTGCTGCTCGATCGCCCCGGCTGAGACGATCGCTGTCGTGTGCCCCGATTCGATGGCTCGCCGAATCTGAGGGGACGTCATTTCTTCCATTCGTACGGTCTCCATGTGACGCTCCTTTTCGTTATCCGTTCTCTGCGATCTGTCTCGGCAATTCCACCGTGATCCAAGGCGGTGCTTTCCAGAAGTCCTCTTGCTCTTTCCGATGGTGCGCAATGATTCCAGCTGCCGTCTCAGGGTCGTCCATGAGCGTCTTCATCAGGCCGCTCGCTCGAACGCCGGATGCAAGACGAAGCGCGGTGGAGAAGAAGCGCCGCGCATCGAAGAAACTCTCGGATGTCTGCGCGATCGCCGTCTCGCTGACGCGACGCGAGCCCGGGATGATCTCGGCCAGATCGGCGTGATAGAGGCTCGGGAACCACACCTCGGTCTCCACGGGTGTCGCCACGACCAACGGCTTCATCGATGCGAGCTGCTCCAGACTGCATCGGGCCGCCGTCTCAATCTGCGCCCGTGCGACGTCTCCAGAGAGGCAGTCGCAGCTCGTGCGACCCGTCGCTGTCTTGACGACGGCCGTCTCGATCCACGGCATGAAAGCATGATTCTCACGGATCGTCGCGTCATCGCCAGTCACAAGAATCGTTGGAACGCCGCGCTCTCCAGCCACCGCGGCCAACATCGCGACCTCCCCGAACCACTCTCCGTTGAACGTCACCGCGGTGAACCCGCTCGTGGTGTGTCCCATGAAGCCGATGGGCGTCCCGTTCCGGCAGTGCATGCCGACCATCGCAAGGGCATCGAGCCCCTTAGCGGCTTCGAGGTGGCTGGCGCCGCGGACTAATTTCACGTCGGGTTCAAGCCGCTCGGGAAGGAGGTTGAAGTTATGAGGCCTGACGCGCGCGCCGTGTCCGTCGGCGACGATGATCTCGGTCGCCCCGGCGGCCCGAAGGCCACGGATCGCGGCGTTCGTATCAAGGGTGACGTCGATCTGTGTTTGCGCGTACAGCTCAGGATAATTCCAGCTCGCGGCGCGTACGTCGTCAACCTGCGACACACCCTCTACGTCGACTAGAAGCATTACGCGCATGACGTTCTCACTCCTTCAGGGTTCTTGGATACCGGCCCGGTGTCCGACCTAGTTCCATCCCAATGCGTCTCGGACGACGTCCGCCTCAACACGCATAAAGGCCTTGAGAATTTCTTGGCCCGCCTCGACCGTTGCTTTGGTGGGATCTCCCAGGATGCCAACGGGCGATATATCGGCAATGTTCCAGTGCCCCTGACCATCGGTCTCCTCGGCAATCCGCTCATGGTGGTCTCCTACGAATCCCCGTTCGACAACGGCCATGTCAACCCACTTGCCGTGCCGTGTAGCCAGCAACATGGATGTCTCAACAAACCCGGAATGAACGCCCCCCTCTTCCCGCGTCACGCCATATTTATTGAGGATGGGCGCCAGCGCTTCCGCGCCACGTGGATCGCGGAGCACATTGGCCCATACGACGCGACAACTCAATTCGCGATCAAGAATAGGTACGATTTCTTCCATGGCCTCGATGTTTCCTCCGTGACTCGGAAGCAGAACGATGTTGCGAAATCCGTGATGGCACAGGCACTCACAGTAAGCTCGACATAGCTTCTGGAAGAGTGTTTTCGAGATCGATAGGCTACCGGAAAAAGAGAGGTGATGATCGGAGCAACCAGGACGAATCACTGGTGCAACGAGGGTCTTCCCGATCGCCTCGGCAATGTATACGGCGGATTCGTAGCCACCCATCGTGTCCATCCCGATCGGCAGGTGCTTTCCGTGCTGTTCGATCGCACCTCCGACGACGAGAACGGTGTCATAGCCCGCCTCGAGAGCCGCCTTGATCTGCGGAGACGTCATCTCTTCCATCAGAACCGTTTTCAACATCACTCCACCTCCGTTAGCGCATACCGTCCCACGTCGTCTCGACACAGCCTGCCGCGCTCGTACAGGATTCCCACCCCTTGAACCACCCGTTGGTGCGGCTGATTGGCGAACGCTTCGACGACTTCCATATAGTAGATTGGCTGGTGTTCCTCGATGTAGGTCTCGATCGCCTTCGCCATCACGTCCGGCTCCATTTCCGGCCCCTCAACGACGCCGGGAACGCCGGATTTGAGCACGTCGGCCAACTCAATCTCATCGACATGCGGATAGCGAATCCGTTGGTATCGCGAAACCGGGATCCCCTCCGGGATCGTCGCGTCGATTCCCAGCCGCGCAATAAGCATTGGATCCATCCCCGGAGGGATCACTGGGTCAAGCGGCTTGGCTCGCCCCATCCCTGGAATGATGATCACATCGTTCTCGGCTTGCACCCGCGTGGCGATCGCCCACTCCACATCCTGCGGGTCGAACACGTCGATGTCCTCGTCCGTCACTACGACGTGCTTGACAATTCCGACATTCATCAACGCAGCGATTGCGTTCTTCCCGGCCCCTGGGAACGTCTTCTTGATCGACGCAATGACGTGGAATGCCGTGCAGCCACCCATCGTCACGTTCACCGCCACCGGTTCCAGCCCCGCATTCTTTAGCGCGCGATGAGCTTCGAAGGTCGTCAGCGGGATGTACATGTAGTTGACTTCCGTCGCCATCTGCAGCGTGTACAAATGTGCGTCATGGCGGCGAGCAATCCGGTGAATGCGAAGCCACGGATTCTTGTGCATCGATCCGAGCAGACCGTGGAACTCGCCGAAGCGTCCCTCGTCATGCACCCACCCGTCTGGCAGGAAGGTTCCTTCGAGGATGTATTCCGAGTTCGCGATCGCCATCGCATCGACCGACTGTCCTGGCAGCATTTCCACTGCCTCACCGCGCAATGCTCCCGCCACTGTCATTTCATCCTCGCCTGCCGGCAAGTCGATTGCCGCAGCGAGGAATTCCGCCGGATGATTCCCCAGGTTCACGGTGACGCCGAGCGGTCGTCCTTCGGCATTCGCCCGTTTCAGCGCGTTGTGCATGTTGTTCTGCGTCGTCAGATCGATTGCGAGCGTGTTGCGGTCGACCAACTGATAGCGGTAGACGCCCCAGTTGTTGCCCAATTCAGGGTCCTTCGATCCGGTGATCGCTGCCGAGATGTACGGTGCGCCGTCCATGTGGGCCAGCACCGGAATCGGCAACTCCGAAAGGTCGACCGAATCCCCTTCCGAGACGACTTCCCACGCTGGCGAATGCTCCACCGTCACCGGATCGATCCGCTGGTTCCGCATCTCTCCGACCATCTTCCACGCCTCGTTGTAAGGACGGCCGTAGGCCACGCCGGTTACCTCGGGATTGATGTAGAGCCCCCCTACGAGGACCTGGGGCTCGTAACCCTCCGGTCGTCGAAAAATCACGGCCTTGCCGGCTTTTGCGATCACGGCCGACGCGTAGCGAAGATCGACCGGCTTGTCGATCTCCAACAGAAGGCCCCGTCGTCGCAGTTCCTCCAAATGCTCTCTCATCCCAGTGTTCACTGATTCCACTCCTCTTACAGAGATCTTGTCACGCCAGACAACGCCTCAGATTACGACCGCAGATTCCCTCCATCATCTCCTGGTTCAGGCCGGCTCGGCGGATGACGTTGATCTCGGTCGCCATCGGGTCCGCCTCCGCGTGGGAATTGAACGGGGCGTCCGAGCCGTAGATGATGCGCTCAGCCCCGATGATGCTCGCCGTCCAAGCGATCGTCTCCGAATCACGGACTGTCGACGTTTCGAGGTACACATTCCGATGATCTCGCAGACCGAGAGCCGTCTCTTCGACTCCGGTCCCGGTGTTCGGCACCGCGCGTGCCATGTGAGCTACGATCACCTTGAGCGTCGGGGCGACCCGAAGGATAGCCTTCACTTGGTCGATCGGGTGCGTTCCGTGGATTGCACCCTGGAGGTGAATGATCAATGGGACCCCCGCCTCGGCCATCGTTCGATAGGCTGTTGTGAGATCAAACCGCTCTGGTGACTGGAGCCCGGCATGCTGCTTGAACCCCCGAGCGCCGAACGCCAGCCACGGCTCGATCTCTTCCTCAATCAGGGCGAATGGGATGATCCGATCCGGATGGGCCTTTGCCGCTTCCAGCACGTAGCGGTTTCCTGCATCTGCGTCGATCTCCTCCAGCGGGAACGGAAAGGCTACCGCCTGCGCTACGTCGTTTCGATCCATCCGATCGACCAGATCCTCAACGCGAAGCTCCATTCGATCCTGAAACGCGGGTCGCTTCAGCTTCTCCTTGGGAATCGGACGAACGATGAACGATTCGAGGCCGAGATGGGTGTGAGCATCGATGATGCAAGGGATCTTGTCTTTCGTCATTCGGACTTTCCCTTCACTAACGTCGCTCACTGGATCTTCCTCATCCTCGGGTCGAGGATGTCACGGAGCGCGTCTCCAAGGAGGTTCCATCCCAGCACGAAAGTCAGGATAGCGATCGAGGGGTAGACGTACGTATACCAGTACTGGAACGGCGATCCCACGATGCCGAGCAGCCAATCACGCGAGAAACTGATCATCTGTCCCCAGTCCGCGTATCCGGGCTCTGCTCCCACTCCGACGAAACTGAGCGACGCCGCGATGAGAACCATCACGCCGATGTCAAGGGCCGCCAGAACGAAGACCGGGAAGATCGCGTTGGGAAGAATGTGGCGGAGGAAGATGCGAACCTTGCCAGCTCCTATGCTTACCGCTGCGTTGATATAGTCGCGCCTACGTACGACCAACACGGCGCTTCGCATGACGCGGGCATAGCGCCGCCATCCGAAGATGATAAGAGCCAGAATTACCTTGTCGAGCCCCTTGCCCAAGACCACGCTCATGATGATGACGGCGATCATGAAGGGGAAGCTCATGAAGAGGTCCGTGATCCGCATCACAATGTTATCGATGGCTCCTCCAGCGTAGGCGGCGACCCCACCCAGCAATGTGCCGATGATTGAGGTAACCGTCACGACGATCAGACCGACTCGGAAAGCCGTGCGGCTGCCCCACACAATGCCGTAGAAAATGTCGTATCCACCACCGGTCGTTCCGAGCGGCGCCTTCTCCTCCGGGGGTGAAGGCAGGGACGAATAGCTTAAGCGAATCACCTTGTACGGGTCGTGGACGTTCCCCGGAGGCGAGATGAACGGGGCGAAGACCGCAACGCCTACCCAGAAGAGAATAAGAATCAATCCGGTAAGCCCCAGCGGATTCCGCACCAAGCGTTGTAGCGTGTCCATGCGTCGATCACTCCAATGTTACGGTGGGATCCAAGAACGTATACATGATGTCGATGACGAGATTGGTCAGGATGATGATCAGGCCAATCAAAAGAGAGACACCGAGGATGGCCGGGAAATCCAACCCCCTCGCAGCGGTTACCATGAACTGCCCCATTCCCCTGAAATTGAACACCGTCTCCACCACCACCGTCCCCCCGATCATCCGGGCGATGATCGACCCAGCCAGCGTGACGACAGGCAGAAGTGCGTTCCGTCGTGCGTGTTTCTTGACCACGACCTTCTCCAGGAGCCCCTTGGCCCGGGCCGTGGTCACGTAGTCTTGTTGAAGGGTCTCAAGCATTGACGAACGCACCATACGAAGCATTACCGACAGCATGCCGATGCCGTAGGCGATCGCAGGAAGAAGAAGATGACGTAGCGCGTCGGCAACGATGTCAAGTCTGCCGTTGAGGAGTCCGTCGATCGTGTGCATCCCCGTGTACTGTCGGAAGTCGCTTAGATAGACCACATCCTCGGCCCACATGCTCAGCCGTCCCGGCGGGAACCAGTCGAGCCATGCGTAGAAGATCACGAGCAAAGCGAGTCCGAAGACAAAACCAGGCAGGGACACGCCAACAATGGTGCCTACACGTGCCACTTGATCCGGGAGTCGATCATGGTGGACGGCGGTGTACGTACCGAGGAACAGGCCACCGCCGAAGATAATGAGACCGCCGAGCAGCATGAGCTCGATCGTCGCAGGGAAGTATCTCCTGAGCGCACGGGAGACCGGCATCCGCGCAGACGGGGACCATCCGAGGTTCCCGCGAAGAATGCCTTTTAGCCATTTCGCATACTGCACATAGAACGGGGCATCCAACTCGTAGCGCTCAACCAGGTCGTCGAAAGAGATCGACATACTCGTAACATCCATATTCGGGATGTACACAGCCAGCCGTTCGTACGGGCTCAAGAACATGACGAGTGAAAAGATGAGGAGTGAAAGAATGAACAGAATGAGCGGGAGGGTCAGGAATCTCTTAAGAATGTAGTGAAACATGTGCAGCCTCTTCCCTATCTTCTTCGGTTCAGGATTCTGAGCGTGGCTCGGACGGGGCATAGCTCCGTCCGAGCCTTCACTCTATTGGATCGTGCTCCATCTAGTAAGGACGACTACTCATATGCCTTGTAGATCGGGTAGAAGTCGATGTTAAACGGAGCGGCCGTTGCGTACCAACCTTGCACCCAGTCACGGAGCGCGATGTTCTGTACGCCCTGCTGATGCATGATCGCCAACGCGTCCTCGTACGACCACAGCTGGAGCTGATGAGAGATTTCGGTTCGGCGGTCCATATCGAACGTCGATCCCAGTTCCTCAACCAGCGCGTCGTACTTCGTCGTCGCTAATTCTGCATACCCCATCCGATTCGGGTATCCGCCGCTCGAATGCATGTGCTCAAACAGCGTGAGGTACGGATCGAAGACAGTTGGGATGAACCCCATGACCGTCAACAGCGAAACGCGGTTGTTGAACTCCGCGCTGTAGGTCGCCCACGGTACTGCAGCGGTCTCAATCACGAACTTCGGATTGATTGCAGCGAGGTTCGTCTGAAGGATCTCCATGCACCGTTGACGATGCGTTGAACCTGCCGAGTACGTTGCAATGAACGTGAATCCCTTCTCCCAAACCTCTCCGCCCAAGGCGGCACGGAAGTGCTCTTCCGCTTTCTCCATGTCGAGAGAATAGGTCGGGTTATCCGGGTTGGCCGTCGGAAATCCGATCAGGACGGGTCCGTACGGCTTCAGCGACGCGCCGAGCATCACTTCATTGATGAATGCGTCATAGTCGAACGCGTAGAGGAAACCGAGGCGAATGTCCTTGTCCGCGAAGAAGTCGGACGGAATGCCCTCTCCGTCAAGTTGACCGCTCCCTACGTACTGGCTGCCTTCGGCAACGTCCATGTTGAAGTTGATTTTCCGCAGCATCGTCACCGGCAAGCCTTCGTGCACGATGACTCCCGGCGTCCCCTTGATCTGCGGGACCGCAGCCGGATCGACGATGTCGTAGAAGTCGGCATCGCCGTTGTTGAACAGAAGGATCGCTGCTTGATTGTCTGTGACGATCTGACGCACGATCCTCTTGATCTTTGCCGGACCTTCCCAGTAGTCCTCGAATCGCTCGAGCACGATCCGCTCCCCGGGCTCCCACGTAACGAGCTTGAAGGGTCCCGTTCCGTTCATCTTGTCGAACAGCGGGTCCCCTTCGAGGGTGAGTCCCATGTGATCCTGTCCGGACCCTTTGGTGCCATCCCAGCATCCCTGCTGGATGCACCATTCCTTGTCGAGGATTCCCGTACCGGCGCCGCTATCGGCGACGATGCCCAGGAACGGAACGAACGGTTTCGGGAGCCTGAAGGTCACGCTGCGGTCGCTAGCCTCAATTGCAGCATCGAGCTGATCGAAGGCGGCGTCATAGCCAACTTCGTCGACCAGCGTAGCGAAATCCATCCCGAGGAGGCTGATCGCCAACATCGGGTAGTTCTCGTAGATCGCGCCGACCAGAAGCGCCCGTTCGAACGTGTACTCGACATCTTCGGCCGTCAGTGTGCCTCCCTCGTGGAACGTGACGCCCGAACGAATCACGAACGTGACGAATGTGGTTCCGTCATCAGCGATCGTCAAAAGGCCGTTGTCGAGCGAGGGCACGATCTCGGCGAGCGACGGGATGAAGACCTCCATCTGCCCTTTCGGATGGTCGAGTAGCGAGTTCATGACGTTATCAGAGATCTCTGTCGTCGCTGAGCTGATCATGAACTGCGGATCCAGCGTCTCGACCGAGTTGTACGTCACTTTGATGAATGTGTCCGGATTCTTGATTTCCTGGGCCACTGTAAGGCTCGCAAAGAGCCCGAGAACCAACAATCCGACAAGAATACTTTTGTATCTCCTCATGTAATTCCTCCTTGTATTGAGCCGTGTATCCAACGTCAACGGACTACTCTCCTTGCTCGGAATCTCCACCTCCTTGTTCAGCGGATCTACACTGCACTACGGGATGTCCACAAGTTCGGGTTCTTGATCCCCAAGGAAGCTCAGGAACTCTTCCCTTCCAACAATCACATTCTCTGTCCTTTCCCGGTAGAACCGCAGCTCGAAGCGCCCGGCCAAAGCTCGGTCGATGATCTCAATCCACTCTGCAATCCGTCTCGATGGGATATTCGCATAGAAGCCGTCTCCCACCGTCCGTGCCCATTCGCCCTCTGCCGAGAACGCGAGGAGAGGACCGTAATCCTCGGTCTGCGGATCGATTCCCCGGTAATTGACGATCCCGTCATCGAACAGGAACGTCCCATCGCGGGAGAGTACAAAGTGGTGATTAACGCTTGCTGTGACGCCGCCCCGATCGAAGTTCACCACGACGTGTGGCACATTCAGCGCCTCCAACACTGCGGCGACCATGTGTGATTGGCTCACACAGTGGCCGGTGCGCGAGCGGAAGGCGTCGTCAATCGTGTGTTCCATCAGCCCGCAAGGCCACAGGTGTCCCCATGATTCGAGGCGCCAAGCCGGCTTCCATCCACGCGCTTCAGCCTCGCGAACAACACCCGTTCGGATGAGGTACTCGCGACTCATCCGGCGCATCATCTCTTCCGTTGTCCCGTCTCCAGCAACATCAGCGAGATGGGCCGTTGCGGGAGCAATTCGATTCGCCCACAGGTCGAGCTCACGTACGATGCATAGCCGGCGCGAGATATCGAGTTCGAAATCGCTCTCCGGTGCAAGCCCCTTCCAGGCCTCGAAGTACGGATGGAAGCGCCATCCACCCGCGCGAACCCCGGCAATCGCGGCCATGCGGCACTGCCGTTCACCATCAAGCCTCGTAACCTCTCGGAGACGTTCTACCAACCCGCTCTCGATCTTGTCGAGCGCCACCGATCCGTCCCCGTCTCCCAGAGCGGCGACCGCATCGGCCAACAGAGAATCTTGCGGTCTATCGTCCCGACCCATCATTGGATACCAAACCACGCGTTCATTGAAGACGAGGATTGCCGGTGACGCCGGATTCTCAACCAACTGTTCAGTATGCGGGTCCCACAGATCTCCTCCCTTCATGAGATAGCCATCTCCGTTCTCGCACCAGATGAGGAACAGAGCATTATTCTCCGTGCCAATCTCCGTTGACCGGAAATAGGCTATCTCAGCCAACTCCAACGACGTTACGACCTTCCCCTCGGTCTTGAGCGTGACGGGAAGCGGGCCGAGGCGCTGGTCGATGAATGGGAACAACGGCTTGGGCATAATCCGGTCGGTCGCAGCCACGCGATACTCTGCCAGCGAGACATCTTCCAAGTGGAGAGGTCGGCCATCCGTGATTCCCTCATAGCTATCACGTTTCCGGAAGAACTCCCCTCCATATCGCATGTGGCACCAGCCCAGAGCCGTCGGCTCCTCGTAGCATTCGCGGAAACCCTTGAGTCGACGAGCACCCTCAGCAAACCAAGCGTCACCGCGCAGGTAGATCTCAGGGTGGGATACCGCCAGAGTCCGACTGGCGTAGATTCCATAAGCCGCCTGTCGATCCTCACTGGCCGCTCTCACGATCTGCTCCCACGCACTCCGATGAAACGCTTCAGCCTTTGTCATCGTTCCTTGCCTCCTTGCGTTGATGCCCATCTATCCCTCAGCTCGGTCCTGGCGTAGCGATCAACCCACGCGCACAAATCTGGTGTCTCCCCTTTCGGAGTCGAAGGAGAGCCTCTGGATCCCTGACAAGGTGAAGTGCGCTTGTTGGGCACGCCTCCACGCAGGCGGGGGTGTCCTCTCGTGAAGCGCGAACTTGGCAAACATCGCAGCTGCGTCTACCGAGCGGGACGCAATCCATTTGAATCTCGGACGTTCTTGCCGGGCCGACACGCACAAGATCGATTCGTTGTGCGCCATGTTCCTGTTTACAGGCCACCTCGCAGGTGCGACACCCGACACATCGGTCAATCTCCGCAAGAAGCCACCGCCACTCAGTCGCCGGACCTTCGACTCTCTGCTCCTGGATGACCCGTACAGGAACACGCCGGTTGCTGGTTGCACCAGAGAGTGGGTCGGAGCCAACGGATCCGTCCGGTGTGATGTCGTTCGAAGATCGCCACGGTCCCTCGGTGTAGGGCTGGCCATACCCGTAGGCCAGCATGACCACATCCTCTGCCACGCTCTCTGATCGCCGAGCCATTGCAGGGACGGATCCCCAACGGGATTCGACAAGAATCCGATCACCATCCGAGATGCGCAAGGCATCCGCTGACTTGGGATGAATCTCGAGGAAAGGGGCAGGTTCAAGGGCCTCAATCCACGGAAGAGCGTGGAACTCGGTGTGTGTGTGAATCCCCTGTTTGAGCCCGGTTCCACATAGAAGCGGGTACTCATCGCTCGGCTGGAATGGATCCGGCAGCCGTTCCAGCTGCGGGAGGGGGTCGCCCCCGAACTGAGCCAGGCGATCGGCGAAAAGTTCCACCTTGCCCGACGCCGTGGGAAAGCGGGTTCGACCGTTCGTCCAGTAGAGTTCGTTCGCCTCGTAATGCTGCTGATGTCCCTCGGGATGTCGCCTCAGGTCATCCAGCGTGATCCCGATCGGCCCGAGCTCCCATTCGAACGCTTCCGCTGGAGAGGCCCAAGGGAACTGCTCTTCCATCCCAAGACGTCGCGCCAGATCGAAGATTACATCCAGATCCGCTCGACTCTCGCCCACAGGAGCAACCGCTTGTTGCTGGAGAGCAATCATGTTGCTCTGCGCACTGGGTCGATACCTGTAGTAGAGGAGCAGCTCTCGCTCAAGGAACCCTGCGGCGGGAATGACAAGATCCGCCAGCTGCCCGGTGGCTGTGTGATAGAGATCGTGCACTGCGATGAAATCGACCCGCTCAAGCAGCCGTTTTGTGCGGGCCGTATTGGCGTTGGCTCCAACAAGTGATCCGCCTTGAACGAAGAGGGCACGGACAGGATAAGGCTTCCCTTCCTCGAGCGCAGCAAGGAGATCCTCGTCGTGCAGCGCGCTACCGTTCCGGTAGTACAGCGGATGTCGCGAAAGCGAGCGCTCTTCCCAGTCATCGGTCCGCAGACCGCGTAGTTGTACGTCCTCGAACGGAAGCGGCGGAATGAGAACGCCGCCACCTTCGATATTGATGTTCCCAGTGAGCGCCGGAATCAGCGCGGTCGCCCGAACCGTCTGCACCACATTGACGTGCTGATCGAGCCCGTTCCCTTCCTTCATCACTGCCGACTGAGAGGTGGCGAAGAGGCGCGCAGCACGCTGCATCTTGTCAACCGGAACACCCGTGGTTGCTGCGACCTGATCGAGGTCGATCTCGGCCACATGCTTGACCAGCGGCTCGAAGCCGACCGTGTGATCTTGGACGAAATCGGCGTTGTACAGCTTCTCCTCGATGAGGACCTTTACCATGCCCATGGCGAGCGCAAGATCGGTACTCGGCTTCGGCTGAAGCCACAAATCCGCCTTGGCCGCGGTCAACGAGAAACGTGGGTCGACCACGATCAGCTTCGTACCCCGAGCTTGAGCATCAATGATTCGCCGAGCGTAGTTCGGAAGCGACGTTTCGACCGGATTGAATCCCCACAGGAGAATGCAGCGAGCGTGATCGAAGTCCGGCTCCGGGACGCCACCGTAGGTCGAGATGTGAGCAATTGCACGAGGTGCGAAGCACAGATGAGCGTGCGTCAACAGATTCGGAGACCCGAACGTGCTCATGAAACGTGTAACGTAGTTCATTGTCGTTACCCACCCGGGAGCATGTCCCCGGTGGTAGACAAAAGATTCGGCTCCGTGATCCCGTCTCGCAGCCTCAAGCTTCGAGGCCATCAGATCGAGCGCATCATCCCACGAGATCGGCTCCCACTTCCCGGATCCCCGCTTCCCCACACATCGCAGAGGTTCAGTCAGTCGATGTGGGTCGGTGACGATCTGCTGTGCGGCGAGGCCTTTGGGACAAATCGTCCCACGGTTGACGGGATGCTCCGGTATTCCGTCGATTCGAAGGATTCGCCCTTGATCGACAGCAACCTTCAATCCACAGTAGAAGTAGCACGCTTGGCAAATCGTGTTGACGATCCTCATCGTGTATCTCCTATGAGTTGAGCAACGTACGCAAGTCTCCGCGGACCCCGCAAGTGGTTCTTAAGACACCACCTACGGGATCCGCCATGGAGAGGCAAAATCTGACCGAGATCAGCATGGGCATCCGACTCAAGCACCATCGGAGCCTGTCTTCACTCGGCATTAGACTCATCCTCACAGTGGTCGATGTACGACCAATCCGCCTCGTCCGACGCAAAGTCGGCCCGCTCCTGTTCTGACGTCCGGCGGGTACAGAACTCGCAATACGGGTCCCCGTCAGGCAGTGCTTTTGTATGTGCCAGGGTGAATTCCGGGTTGAACGCCATGTATTTTGCCGGGTCGACCAGGCAGTAGAGTCGCCCGAGAGCCTCTTCTCCGTATTCTGCCCACACAGAAGCCATCGCGCAGCCGTAGGCGCGAAGGCGTTCCTTGCCGTCGACGTCGACTACTTCGCTCCAGTACCTGACGCCGAGCAGCCGGACCGACTTGTCTTCGTCGGCTCGATGGATTGGCTGCCCAATCAAGACGCGATAAAAAGCTTCGCTGTCGATACCTGGCCGCGGATTCGCAATGCCAATCCCGCGGCGCACCTGCAAGTTGTCGGCAGAAATCCCACACCGGATATTGTCGAGCTGAACCAGGTCGACGGCATC
>Ga0114923_10000085_pt1 | contig 74164 bp, 126 predicted proteins | sample SumtaG_FD_89578 | JGI IMG/M metagenome (GOLD analysis project Ga0114923, IMG submission 89578) | Deep subsurface microbial communities from Indian Ocean to uncover new lineages of life (NeLLi) - Sumatra_00157 metaG | ecosystem: Environmental > Aquatic > Marine > Oceanic > Sediment | place... | reverse complement strand
TCCCTCTTCAAAGGGATGCGTAGCGATACTTTTCAATCATTTAAGTATTTGCGTAAGACCAAGCACACGCATCACCCGGTTGATGACTGTCGAGGCAACGTTGAAGCTCTGCTGCACATGAAGCAGAAGATGGGGCTGAAGATCAAACTTAAATAGGGGCCACATGCTTATTGTCAAGAGTTTACCTACGTATCTAAACCCAGACTCTGTTTATACTCAAGTATCCGAATGCGGGGCAGTTTATACAGTTTTACGAGAAGATTTTAGTGAGCAAACAGTTACGAAAAATGGTAAAGAAGTAATTAAAAAGGCAGTTAAGTGCCCGGTATGCGATAACTGGATCTCCTTGAAACAAGCTGAAGATAATCGTAGTAGCTGGAGCCTTCCTTTCCACATTCGGTGGCCACTACTAGCTAAATTGTTTAGGTTAAACAAACCTAAATTGCCTAGAGCAAAAGCTTTACCAAATAAGAGACAGGACTGAAATTAGATGTTGCCAGCAAAGCCGACGTGCAGTAGTCGCAAGAGGATTACGGCTCTGAGTGAGGAGATTGCCAACCTTCATACTCTGCTCCGGGGCTTAGAAAAAGAGCGCGCTCACGAGTGGAAGAAGCACACACGCCACGCAATCTCTTCAGCTTACCCTGTCTGTTGGTGCGGTTCAACCCACAGCTGGGCCCTCGCTGAGCACGGTTACTGCCCGTGTAAGAAGAAGCACTGCTCAAAGATACACCGGGAGGAATAATGGATCAACTTAAAATATCCTGCCCCAAATGTCCAGGGCACATGCGGAAACGTGTCCACCAAGAGCTAAAGGGGACTAGAGTTTTTTATGGCTGCTCCAAGTTTCCTAGTTGTCGAGAGACGATGCCTCTCCGTACGTATGAGTTGAAAATGTACGCAGCAATCGGAGAACGGCCTTCCGGCTATGAAGCCTAGGAAGAGATGGGAGATAACCACTAATGAAAAGCGTAATTCTATTAGCGATCATTACCCTTTTAGGGGGAATTCTCTCCGCGGGTATCCATTCTACAGGCTGTTCCAATTTTAAGGACCGTCGTCGAGCGGCAGCTAACGATTACGCCCGTGCAATTAGTGGGAAGGTAGAGCAATGCGCCCACCCCGGGTGGAGTGCCGAGCACAGTATTTGTGTTATCGCAGTTAACAGTACTTGTAGAGACTTAGTCATCATTGAGGGTAATAGCAACCAAAAGATAAGTGCAAAACAAATTTACACGTGGTGCATTGACACCGGGGGAGAGAACAGGTAAATAATGGGATCTTTTGCAATGACCTGTGCGGTCTCTGGGCTGCCGATTGAATGTGGGGATGAAGTAAGGTACCTTCTACTCACGAAGAGTCCCTACTCAGATAGCATTAGCTGTTACATTCATGACCTCTGGTTCCCTCGCGGTTACCCCCTCCGTGCCGTTTACAATGACTACGGCAGCGTCGAGGAAATTAAAAGTGAGGCTCTACAGCAGACCTGGCTAGACGCTCTTAAACTTGACGTTATCGAGCGGGGCTGGGGGAACAATTCCTGCCACGACATTGATGTTCACAAAGAGATGGACTTTGGGCACCTGCTAGCAGCTATTTGGGAGGGGAGAGTCCATGTTAGCCAAGATGTCCCCATCTTCCCTGAGCTGGGAAAAAACGCAATCCCGTCGCTCACCACGCACAAACAAAAGCTTATCGAGGGGGTACCTACCTTAGAGAATATCAAAGAACTGGCCCTACAAGGGGGGTTTACACCTTTCGATGGTAACCATAGCAAAACTACCGTAATGGTTGATGACGACCAGGGCTACGGTCGTATCCGCGTTCGTTATGGTACCTTCGGTGACGGGAGTGAACCACTCGCTAAGCTAGAATCTTTAGCTAAAGCAGCCGGTTACGCGGCAATGGTTACCAGGGGAACGGGCTCTTACGCCAACCAAGCAGAGCTTCTAATTCGCCCCAACTCAAAAATATCGAAGTACCACTTCAGTAACGACCTATCAGACAAAAATCTACTGGTTGGGCAAGTGATGATACGGGAAGATATCTGGCAGGCCCTCATTACTCTAGAAACAGAAGACTGGCTTGGTAAAACCGTCAAGCTGGAAGCGTATAGGAATTCGGCAGAGAAGATCTGGGATAAACTCTCTGGTGCCAGTAACTTTTCCGCACTAGATAGGATTACACTGAGACACAGTAAGGAACCCTATAGTCGTGTGTTCTGTGACGATGTGGTTCCCTTCACCGTCGGCCTTGCTACTGCTTTCAGAGTAACTTCCCTGAAAAGAGAGGAGCTGTCTGAAGAAGATAAAACCTACTTCTTGGACAGCGCCGCAGAATTAGCTTTTATTCAGAGTATACTGGCTAATACCCGTTACCAGTGGCGCCCTTCTTTTAGTAATGGGCCTCAGTTTGGAGCATGGCAGCAGCACGCTAACCTACTCAATGCTTTCAAGAATGTAGCCGATAAAAAAGTACTCGAATACGCGGAGGAAGACGATGGATAAGTTTACATTTATGACTGGTATTGCTGTTACCCTTGGTGTCCTCTTTACCTACACCGGTAAAGGCGACGCCGCAGCGGGGGTAGCTGTGCTTTACGGACTCTTCATGGTAGGTGGGGGCGTCGCCTGGCTTATTAACAAAGCGGACGAGTAGAGCCGTAATGGAAATTACTACCGTATTTATTCTCCTCGCTATTTTTCAGGTCAAACACTTTCTCGCTGATTACCCCCTGCAAACGGGGTACATGCTAGGCAAGTTTAAACCGTCTCCCGACTACATCGGTCCGCTCCACGCCCACGCCAGCGTTCATGCCGCCCTTACCTTCATTATTGTTTTGGTGTTTTCTTCTTGGCCTCTTGCTATTCTAACGGCCATCTTTGATCACACAGTTCATTTCCTTGTCGATAGGTTAAAGGCTTCGCCTAAGTTGCTTGGAAGACACAAATCTTTAACGGCTAAGGACTACCCTACAGCTACTGAGAAACAAAGGCGGGGCAACAAATACTTTTGGTGGAGCCTCGGCTTTGACCAAATGGCTCACCACTTTACCCACTATGCTATCATCTACTTTATCCTAGTAATGTAATGATCGACCTAACGGATAAAAAGATAGCCGGTGGTTACCGGAAGGTTAAAGGCGGAAAAACAGTTATCATCGCTGTCCTTGAGAACGCCTTTACTGAGTCCATGGAGGGTGCCTACTGTTCTTTTCGTTGCCAGGGCGAGTACAGTCAAATGACCGGCTTCTTGCTTGGGACCTTTAGAGAACGCTTTGATGCTGCTAAACCCGGCGAAGAGTTTCGCTGGAGCAACGCCCGCTATACTAGGCTGCATGAAGGAGAAGTTCAGGAAATTGTCGGGGCCAGCCCCTACAAAGAAGCTTGGTTTTAGACTAGGAGAAAAACAATGGATAATTTTTGGGCATTCGTAAAAGAACACCCGGGGTGGACCTTTCTCATCCTACTCATTATTCTCGGCACAATAGAGAGCTGTGTCGCGATGTTAACCAACAGCCGTTGACTAGAATTCAAGGATAATGTATGAGCGCATGCGAAAAATTTCGAGCGATAATCTGCGCTAACATCGAAAAAATGGATCGTCCCGACTACAGCTCTCTACCAGGTATTCTCGAAACCTTTGATGGGCTACACCAAGCCAACCAAGAGAATACAGGCAGCAAGTGCACACACCCTGACCGCACCGAAGAAGAGTCTTGTGAAGAGAGAGCAGTGGGGTGCTCGGAAGACTGTACCTGTTGCATGGGTGCACGGCGAGTAAAAGTAGAAGATAAAGAGGGAAAATTTATTGGCCTCCACTGTACCGATATGGGAGACACTGTTATTGTTGTTCGCCTCGACGGTCATGGCATGCTGTTAAGCCTCTTCCACCCCTCCAAAGTGGAGTTCATAACATGAGCGATAGAACAAGTCTCGGCAACCGCATGAAGAAGTATGAGGGGGTCCCCGACAGCTACCTTGTCCCCCGCATGCCGGTCATCCTCCGCCTCGATGGTAAGGCTTTCCACACTTTAACCAGGGGCATGGATAAACCGATTGACTGGCGTTTCAATGAATGCATGGCACTAACTGCACAGACACTGTGTGAAAACATCGATGGTGCTAAGATTGCCTACACACAATCGGATGAAATTTCTCTCCTACTGGTAAACTACCGGACCCTACAAACACAGCCCTGGTTTGGTAACCGCGTCCAGAAGATGTGCTCAGTGGCGGCCAGCATCGCTACGGCCAGCTTCAACAGCCTCTTTCTGCGTGTCTTCCCTGAGCGTGGCATCATGGGGCTCTTTGATTGCCGCGCTTTTAATTTACCAAAGGAGGAGGTAGTCAATTACTTTATTTGGCGGCAACAGGATGCGTCTCGTAACTCCGTCGCTTCTCTGGCCCAGGCCCACTTCAGCCACAAGGAGTTGCATGGAAAGGACTTTGGGGCGATGCAGGATATGTTGATGCTGCAGAGAGAGATCAACTGGAATGCCTGCCCCACTGTACAGAAGCGGGGACTCTGTATCACACGAGGCGCCTCTCTCCAAAAAGTGGTACAAAACGGCGAAGTAGTATCAACTGCGCGCCACAGCTGGGGAGAGGATAATGACATTCCCAGATTTAGTAAAGACAGGGGCTACATACAACAACTTGTAGACGTTGAAGAGGGATAAAGTGCAGAAACAAAACAGAAACTTTTTTTCCCTGGCACTAGCAATGGCGTCACTTTGGTTGCTATTGCTTATTGCCACTACAGCGATTCACCACGCGGATAAGTACAAAGCTGTCAAGCGAATCGATTGGAGTGGCTATAGCCCCTTCAACTACACTTGGGCGATGCTGGTAATCGGAACCTTCGTGGGTGTGCTTGTGGCACTCATCCTTAGTGAAAAAGAGGACCACTGGCCGCGACTACCGAAGAAAGATAAATGAGCAAGGACACCCCTGAGTGGATTAAGAAGCACATACAAGAGCTCAAAGATACCGGCAAGTGGACGGAATGCCACGAGAAAGGGCACGATATTATTTCTCCCCAGAACCTTACCTGTCGTCGCTGCGGCGTCAACTTCGGAGATATAGTACCTGTGCAAGGAAGTAACTGAATGTCATCGTGGAAAAGGATTAGGCCCAAAGAGTGCGACCTTTGTAACAAACGTGCTATTTGGGAACACCCCCTTGGGGGGTTTCGCTGTCAAAACTGCGCGCGCCCAAGTTGCCCGTGTAAGCGCTGTTCCAAGCGAAAAGAAAATCTTGACGAGAAATTAGCAAGGGAGAACAGAGAGTATTGGGAAACACAGTCTTCTAGAGCCCTGCATAGGCTCGAGGCTGCGGATAATAACCGCTGTTTGTTGCCTGGTGAAGACGACGATCGTTACTAAAGGGAACAGGGAATGAATACTCAATCTGGGGGGAATACTGTAAAAGACCTCAAAAAAATAATCAAAGGCTTACCTGACGCCGCAGAGGTTGTTGTCTTCCTTCCTAACAGACTCGGAGAGCGTGCTTGTACAATCACGCGGGATAAAGATAAAGAGGGGTATAAGTACCTAGTAATACAAGTTCTTCCTTTACACCCCACGGAGATAAAGTGAAACTTGAAGACATTGGCTTTTACACTCTCACCGACCACCGAGCTAAAACCTCCAGCGCTATCTCCCCGATGCAGCGCTGTGAGATGATTCTCACTTACAAGTGTAACTTCAAGTGTGACTACTGCCGAGGGCCCAAAGAGGGTTGTGGCGATGATACCACTGTAAGTCAAGCTATGAAGGCACTAGACAGCTGGTGCAGCGACGGGCTTCGCAACGTACGCTTTTCCGGCGGCGAGCCGCTTACAAGCAAGTACTTGTTCGCCCTCGTTGCCTTTGCTAGAGGGCGAGGTGTCGAGCGTATCGCCATCTCCACCAACGGTAGCTTTCCCCTCAAACACTACCTCACTCTGGTTGATCTTGGGGTCAACGACTTTTCAATCTCCCTCGATGCTTGCTGTGCTAGCGACGGCGATGCTATTGCTGATCTACCCGGTAGTTGGAAACGAGTTACTAACAACATCAGGGAACTGTCGAAGATCACTTACGTTACTGCTGGCGTTGTTCTCACTGAGGGTAACATCGGGCGTACCTTGGAGATCATCGAAACAGCCCACGAGCTGGGTGTAGCTGACATTCGCTTGATTACCGCCGCTCAATACAATGAGGAGGATCTCAAGTTTCTCCGTCTTGTGCGGCAGGAAGTCTTGGGCGCCCACCCAATACTCAAGTACAGAGTTAATAACCTGCTTAATGGTCGCAACGTGCGGGGCATCAAAGAGACGGATAACCACCGCTGCCCGCTGCTTAAAGACGATAGCGTTGTTCACGGCGACAAACACTATCCCTGTGTTATCTACCTGCGAGAACATGGCGATTCTATCGGCACTGTAGGTGCTTCAATGCGAACCGACAGAATAAAGTGGGCGGAAGAACACAACACCTTTGCAGACGAAATTTGCCGCAAGAACTGCCTCGATGTCTGCATTGACTATAACAATAAGGCCGCCGGGTAAACAGATGACCAAAGAGCTTAGCTGGTACGAGACGGATACCAAGGATAAGGTAGATAATCATAAAATAGGTTCCGGCGCTAGCATTCTCCCCTTCAAGGGATTCTACTACTCCACGAGCGTTTCTGACACAGGACATCTCTGCCGCGAGGTGGTCGCCTCTTACGCCGCCCTATTGTACAAAAAAAACGTTCAACTGGAAACTAAGGTTTACTTAGCGATCACTGCCCCCACTAAAGAAGGGCTTATTCTTGGTGTTAGTAATATGCGCTACCAGGTACACCGGCTTGAAGAACAGCTTGGACTTAAACCCCACACTATCCGCTGCTTAGCCGCCATGTCGGCAGTAGGGGGCTTCGCTACTCGCTGGGTTGTTGAGGCAGCTCACGCTTGGCGCTACAGCCGCCCGATGTATTCAATGTACCTAGGTGAACTGCGCCGCTACTACAGAACTATTCGCCGTGGGCGGCGGTTGCCAAGGTCCCTACTGCACCGGCTAGTGGAGAAGCGTTCGCTTAAAGAGCTCTTTGGAGACAGCAGTGCAGAGGGATGGAAAACCGGTTGGGGCTCCCACGGCAGAGCTCACTTTGAGCGCACCCTGAAAAACAACCCCAGTATAAGAGCCGATTTAGGGGTAGAGGCAATTGTTGGGCCCAAATCAACTCGCTGGGTGGTTAAAGATACTGTAGAGGAAACACCGAAGGAGCTACCAAGTGTTTGACAGAATTAATATTGGTGGGGGAACCACCCACAGCTACAACAAAACAGAGGTTGTCGAGCATAGGGCCCCGACAGATGAGAGTGTTAAAATTCTCCGAGCCATGGAGAAAGAAGCACTTGATTCAGTGCTCGGCGGCTTTCTTGTCCAGGGTAACACCCTAGAAACTGTCAGTCTCACAACTTCCAGTAGAGGCACCGGGTTTGACGCCTCCACTTGGCATTATGCTTTCCGCCTTAACGGCCAACTCTATAAAGGAACCGTTAAGGGTCCTGAAGGCGTGGAGCTGGCGCTGGATCAGGGAGCTGCTCTACGAAAAGCGATTGAGCGGCTCTCCGGTTGTATCACACACCAACTATTTGACAAAGCAATCAAAGACATGACTTTGTGGGAGAAATAGATAGGAAATGAAATACTTACTACTCGCGTTATTGTTCGTAATGGGGGCTTGCGGTGGCCCGAAGACTCACGTCGATGTCACTGTTGATAATGGTGTTTGTCGCGCGAACGCCACGGTCAACGACATTTACGCAGGCCTAGACGACAGCCTAGAGGTGATGGCCGAGCACGAGTGTCAACAGCTCGGCTGGGTCGAGTGTAAACGCACCAATGTTTACATTCAAACAGAGCAAGGCTGTCAGGTAGAAAAAACTCGCGTAACAGTTGACTGCACCGAGGAGGAATGGCAGTGAAGTGGTTGCTGCTCCTATTACTCTCCCTTTTCGCTTGTCAACTTCACCCAGTAGCCCCTCAACAACCTGATAGTTTTTGGTGCCTAGCCCGGTGGACTGAGTGTTCAGGGGACTATTGTCCCTTTGATAGCTACTTTAAGTTGGGGAACAACCAATGCGTTACTAGCCGGGGTACCTGCGAAGAAGCGAAAACAGACTATCTACAGTTCTGGCACGACAGACAAGGAGAAGGGGGTTGGTACTACTACGGAGAGTGCCAATACGATTACTTTGTCTACTGCTTTCAGGGACCAACTCCCGGGGACCCGGAGTATTGCTGGAGCAGCTTCTACTCCTGTAATGTTGAACGGAGCAACAACTACATATTCTCAGAGTGTTATCTGAGGAACACTCCGTAAGAAAAATTTAGACTATGAGCGTACAATTTCCCTTCGGGAAGAAAACAATTGAGTTTCCCTATAACCCCGACGAACTCGCCGATAGGCTACAACATTATGTAGACCTTAGGGGAGAGGTGCGGGGTAAACACAGTAACGCCGTACAAAGTTACCTCAACATGGTACTTGAACTTGAGCAAGATGACCTAGCAATTGAATTCATGGTCAATGTTCAATCTCGGGGGAATGGCAGTCATCAGGTTCGTATCTTCTATATGAACAATGAAGTGCTGGGACTCTCTGGTTACTACACAAGTAAATCCATTGATACCAAGGTTGACCTTTATTCTCCCGGCAAATGGGAAGCTCTCTTACCCCCACAGCAGGTATAAATTATGACTGAATGGAAAAGTAGCTTCGGTATAGCTTATGTTCGCTCGGAGGATGCTGCGGGGGTAGTATCTTACCGGGCCACGGTAGCCGGGGAAACGATTCGCCTCATCTATGTACCCAACTTTGCACCGAACTGGGTGAACGGTGGTTTTTTTAAAGCACTGGTTAATGACCTTAACCTTCCAGAAGATTATCTTTGTTTCGAGGATGCGGAGATTAAAGCTTTGGACTTTATTCGAGCGGACATAGAACAACAAAACACTGACCTTAAAGCGGAGCAGACCGCACTTGGTGAGAAGTACAATCAGCTATCTAGGGTACTTGCTGTATACCCAGAGAAAGCACCATGAATAAGCTATTTATTATCCTTTGCCTCCTTCTTTCCGCCTGTACTGTCCGGTGCGGCCCCGAAGGTAAAAAAGCTGCCTCGGTCTGCAGAGCATTGTGGTTTGAAGCGCGGTCTGACGTTCCACCGCCATCGAAGTGGCCAGCAACGGAATATATCAGGAAATGCTGTGAAGCTGTTGCCGACTTTGAAACAGACTCCCGCGAGTATAACGCTTGCGTTACTGAGATGTACGGCGCAACCCTGAGCAAAAACAAATGAACGAAAACCTCTTCGATAAGATTCTCAGCATTCTCGATAATAACCGAGGGCGTTGCTGCGATAATGACGACGATGCTCTTGCTTTAACTGAGGCTCTTGTTCTGGGACTCTCCGCTTGCTACACCCTGACACCAAAGGATAAACAGTGAAGTGGTTATTACTGACAGTTTTACTGCTGGGGTGTACAGCATCTCAGAGAGATTGGCGCCAGAACACATACATTGACGTTTCAGCCGGTGGGGATACGGCACGGCCGGAAGACTCCTTCATTTCATCGGGCATCAACTACCCCGTTGTAGGAGAACTGTGGGGCACAGTGGGAGCTTGGTCTAGTATGTATGGCGAATGGGGACCTTACTGGGGTCTCAGCTACGCTTGGGCACCCTTTAATTAGTAGGTTAAATATGCCAGTAATAAGTCTAACAATGACCCAACTGATTAAGCTCGTTAAGCGAGATGATGAAATAGGTAACATTGCCCGCAATGAGCTTAAAAGAGTCAACCCACGGGCAACCCCTTGGAAAGTGACAACCTATAAATCCCTGGCAATGCACCACGCCAAAGAAGACTTACCGGACAAGGAGATTTGGAGCGTACTCAATGCTCTAGGGGAGCCCGTTCAAGCGAATTTAACCCATAGAGAAGCTAAGAGGGTAGTCTCGTCCGGCAGAAGGTGCGCAAGAACAGAGCACAAGAATAAAGACGAGTCATATCGCAAGCCTGAACTGTTCTACGGCTAGGCTAAGCAGATTGCTAGGCGTGTAACTAGAACATTCAATCGGCCCCTAAGCTTTTTAGAGCTTCAAAAAATAAAGTCAGAATGAACCGTGAGCTACAGCAAAACATTTTCTTACCTCTTTAACCAGGTTGCAAAAGAGAAGAAAGCCTCCCACAAACGCTACAGTAAAACAGAGGACTTCCTTTTCCCCACTGATTATACTTGGTGTGCCCAGCCTTGGAAACCAGCTGTCAAAATACCGCAGTTAGAAGAACTCATCTCGGCTTTCAAGGGCACTGAAGTCCCAATCGCCGGGGGAGCTGTCCTAGGAGCATACTTAGCTGTAGCTTACGGAGATGTAGACATCTTTCCGCTATCAAAAACATGCATCCTTACAGCTCAAGATACGCTAGTGAACTTGGGCTATAAGCGAGTCGATGATTTTCCCCACTGCGATAATTTTGAACACCCCGCTGACGTCTATCGTAAAGTTCAGGTCATTAAAGCCCATACCGATATTTATGCAGGCAACTTAGAAAGTAAAATTGCTTTTATGTTGTCTCGATTTGACCTCTCAATCTGTCAAATAGCTGTTTTAAACGGTGAAACGGTTAGTAACAGAACCGCGCTAAACGACATGAAAACGAGAACACTACGCTGTACCGACACAGTGTGTTTAGCTTCGTTAATGCATAGAATTGAAAAATACAAAAAACGAGGCTTCAAGATTATCGACGAAGAGGATTTCAATGAGCACTCTAAGCAAATTCAGTAAGGAAGCTCTTACTAGCGAGCTTGCCCGCCGCAAAGCTATTGAAGTAGCCGCCGAGGGCGCCAAACGGGAGGCCTGGGCTGATACTGTAGGGAGCTTTCTGACCATCGAGATGGTAAATCTCTTTAGGCCCAACCATAACCGAAACAGTTGTAGCGACGAGCACACCAATAACGCTGATCTCACCAGCAAAGGTTACCCAAGGTGCTCCCGCTGTTACTTATTAGACGCAATTACAGAGCGTTGGGTATCTAGTGACATGGAGATTATCCTTAAAGTCGAGCCCCGACCAAAGCTTACTTAAATGGAAAAGAGACTCAGCGTTGAACTAGGCGGCGATCACAGAGAAAGTCTCTGCTACATATGCATCGGCATCTATACTACTTTTCGTACTTCCAGGGGAATTCCTATCTGTAAAGGCTGTAAGGAACGGCACTTCTTAAGGGAAAGCGCCGATCTAAAAATTACCCCAGAGAGTGACTTTCTTGACGAAGATACGCCGCTTATGTTTGGCACTGACTAAACGGAGTTAACATGATACGCTATGGGCGAGTCCGTTGGTTTAATAAGCACTTTGGTTATGGTTTCATCGCTGCGGAAGACGGATAAGATGTCTTTGTACATAACAGTGTTATTCCCCCCGATGAAAAAGGCTGGCGAGGACTACAGCGGGGGGTAAAGGTGGAGTACATGCGAGAGGCTACCGATGAAGGGTTGCGTGTCACGGAACTTACTGTATTATGAGCGAAGGTTCATTCTATCAGCGACTTAAGGCTCACACAAGCATTCCGATGGTTAAGGTAGCTGCAGCAAGCGGAGAACTTAACCTAAATAAACCGCTATACATTAAGAGAATGCTTGGTGGAAAGCTAATACACGTATCTGAGGGGGCATGCGTTGATTTCAAATCTAGGTCCGCTTATTTCACTTGGGATATCAAAGAAGCGCTCAAAGTCGGCGGACTTAGACTTGTCGTTCTACCCAATCGTTGGCTCAAGGAATTAGTAACAACCGGGAAACTTGAATCTCTTTCTCACCATGCTTTGGTTTTTAGCCCCGCCGCAAAACCTTACACGCTTAGTGCAAAATACGTTGATTGCCGCGACTGCGCCGACTCTGTCTGGAACGATTACTTTTAAGGAGGCCGTTTGAAACGGTTAATTACTAGCATCTTATTCCTTCTGTCGCTAGCTACAACTGTAAAAGCAGAACCGAGGGAGTTTACCTGTAAATTTAACGAAGAGGGAGTACGCTGCCTTACCGTAGAAGAGGATACACTTACCCTCAAAAGCGGCTTTCTCATTGACTTCGATCCTAAAAACCGCGACGGTTTTTTCTACGTTGGCCTCGAAATGGTCGACTGGAAAATGGGTAAAGAGGAATTTTCACTTGATTTCGGCATTGCTAACAGTCGTTTAATGCTGGGATTAGGTTGGGGCGCCTTCTACAAGGGCAAAGTGGGTCCTTTCGTCTGGGCTGGCTATAATATTGCCGACAACTCGCCAGCTTACGGAGTTGGTCTTACAGTGCTAAAATTATGAGCTTTGAACGAAGTAACACATACCGTACGCGTATCGTCAGCTATACTATGTGTGAATATAGCAAACGCGTGCGGCGCCCGGTGCATTCACTCTTTCTCTGTATTGAGCCCAGTTATTCACGCCATGGAATTGGTAGATTGAAAGTTTGGCTAGAAGAGACACCCTTCCTCGAGAAGAGCGGCATCGAAAACGCCCAAACTACCTATAAAATATCTCTCCAAAGCTGGGATTTCGTTCTTGATTCGCGTGACACCCTTGAGGAAATAGGGTTTCAACGGTTGGTGCTAACTGAAGCTTTGGCTAACGGGGAAGTACATGGAAAGTTCGCCGTAGACACAGCGCATCAGCTTCTTCACGCTTATGCTATTACTGTGCCTGAATTTCGCAGATCAATGCGGGAATATCTGCCCAATCTCGTTGATTCTTGGGAAAAGGCATACGGGTTAGGGGATTGAAAGAGTTAACAGCATTTATGCACCTAGTCGTAGGAGAGGCGTGGTATAAACGTAACTCTTACGTGATGCTCTACCACCACCGTATTTGTGCTAGGCTGTACGCTGCAGAATTTGGAGTTTATTTATGAGGTCCCCCCAAAGAATTTGGCCCCTTCTAGAAAAAATTAGCGTTCTGTGGTTACGTTACCCGGACACGCGTTTGGGACAACTTCTGAGCAACCTCACCCGGGACGGAGAAGATATTTTCTACATAGAGGATGAGGAGCTAACAGCGAGGGTGCAGGAAAAAATTAATGACGGTTTTAGCTGATGAATTTCTGGTAAACTTATCGAAGTACGGTAAAATTCCAGGTGAGATTAGAGACCTCGATAAAGATGGTTTCTGCTGTTACACCTGGGGGTGCGATCTTCTCGATAGCTTCGTCTCCATCAACTTCGACGTTGCCAGCACCTTCGAAACTGCTCGCTATTATAACAGCCACGCGGCTATTTTTGGCGTCTTTAACCACCCCGGCATTATAATTAATTGGCATGCACCCCGATGCTCTTATGGAAGTCTCGGGGTAATTATCGCCGGACCTAACGTGATGCCGGCAGCTAAGATCGAGAGGATTACTTAATGAAAAACTTCAACTCTCTTGCTGCGGCGGAACAGCAAGTTCTCGCTGACAATGCCGAGATACTTGCTAAGCAGACCGCCGAGGCTAAAAAAGAATTCGTTGCTTTCTTTAAAGAAGTACTCCTAAAAGACGGTTGGTACAACGAAACAACTTTAATCCTTGGAATGGCCTGCGCCCTAGCTAAACAGTGTGCCGAGGCCGGTCAAGACTTTACTACCATCTTAGAAAGAGCTAACTCCATTGTTTCTCTGAGTAAAGAAATGGGGAAAGGTAAGTAAACCGTGGAAACCTTCAGTTTTGTGCTAGCTTGTTGTCTACTTCTCTTTATTATTCTAGGTTTAGGCACTGAAGTGGTCGCTAAAGAGCCCTACGCAGGTAAAGCATCTGATTGCCTCCTTATCCTTGCGTGTGCTATCATCATAACCGGTGTTGCCCTTCCAGTATCAGTTGTATTTACCCATCTGTTATAGAAATGCCAGTCGATAAAAATTTTCCAGCTAAACAGCTTTCTCTCGATTTTTGCGAAGATGCGATCAATTTCGAAAGTTTTGACCCAGAAACCAATAAGAGCTTAGAAGCTAAGCATTTAGGGGTAGCATGGGTTTTAATGACCAAACTGATATTACGAGGGGCTAAGGACCCAAATAAAGCTCGCGAACACCTTGTAAAAGCAATTGCTGACTTGGACCCAGAAACAGGGTTTGAAGATAAAGCCGATGCGAAAACAGAAACTTAAACCGAGTCAATGGGTGCGGCTGCTGCTCGGAATGACTCTCAGCCTCTGGCTGTTTTTTCTTGACGGTGGCTACTGGTTACTTGATAACTGGTATACGTTCTTTAAAGCGGCAGCAGCTTTCACAGCGGCGTTAGCCACAGTCTGCACCTTCATCTTCATCTTCATTATGGTGATAAGTGAACGAGATTACGATAATTGGTGAGTCCCCCGAGAAAAAATACGAAGCAGCCCCCCTTACCAGCCTCAGCTATGGACGCATTTGCGGCCTGCTAGAATTAAAAGACATCAGCGAATTAACTAAATTAGCACGTGTAGTCACACTGTTGGGGTTTCACCCTGAGGGAAGCTTCCCTCTACGAGCAGCATCGGTGGCTGCACGCTCTTTAGAGTTAAGCAGCGCTAATATTCTACTCGGTAGCCGCGTCGCAGCCTGTTTCGGCCTTTACAGTGCCACAGAACCACTAGAGTGGTATGTTCTTCCGGGGGGAGAAGAAGTCGTATTATTTCCGCACCCTTCGCCTCACAATCGCTGGTGGGGTGACCCCAAGAAAACTAAAAAAGCTAAAGATTTTATTTGGGACATTTTCTGGGAGCAAGAAGATGTAGAGGGGGAGGCGTTTGCTTCTTAACAACTAAAACTAGGTTATTTTATGGAACATTATGTTTATCTCAAAGTACCGTTTAGAGCTTCAATTTGGGGCGGCGACAAAGCGATCCTTCCTACAAAAGAAGACGACAGGGCAAGGCTCCGGCGACAAAACGCCGGCACTCGGCTAGAGGCGGTTACTCATATGAAGCCTGTGTGGGTTCCGCGTAAATATGCTTACCGAGTTGAACTTTGGCCTGAGATTATTCCCGAAATAGCCCTCTGGGAAACAGTGCGCAAAGTGGTGCTCATAGAGGACTAAATGCAACTACCAGTGATTACGAAGGTAGATGTTTGTATCTACCACAGCCCTTGCTCCGATGGATTCGGAGCCGCCTGGGCCTGCTGGAAGCGCTTTGGCGACTCCGTTGAGTTCCTTCCGGGCATTTACGCTGAAAACAGAGAAGACGAGGCCTATTGGCTGGAGAAAGTAAGAGACAAGCACGTTGTCGTTGGTGATTTCTCCTTTGAACGCGAGTTAACTGAAAAACTGCACGCAGCGGCAGCCTCTCTCACCGTCATTGACCACCATGAGTCTGCAGCAAAGAAGCTAGAGGGCTTAGATTACTGCTATTACAGTGGCGAGCATTCTGGTGCTATCTTGATGTGGAAGGCTTGCTTCGCTACAAAGGGTAAAATACCGCATACACATTTCGGGCCAATATTACCTCCGACGTTACTTCATTTCGTCGAAGACGAAGACCTTTGGACGTGGAAGTTAGGCAGCGCCCATGAGATCTGTGCTTACATTAAAAGCCTTCCCTTTGACTTCGAGGCCTGGAACCGCCTAGCGCATGACCTGGAAGAGCTTAAAGGGGGTATACGTATTCGAGAACTTGGTGCAGCGATGCTAAGTAAGCAAGAGGCTATCGCCAACTCTATTCTAGATGGAGCAGAAGAGTGGAGTTTTTGCGGCCACAAAATATTAGCTGCCAACTGCCCCAGTATTTTAGGCAGTCTTGTTTGTGAAATGTTGAGCAAACTGGGAGAATTTCCCTTTGTCGGTGCGTACCGTATCAGTAAGGGCAAAGTAACCTGGTCGTTGCGCTCTACTCCAGAAACTGAAGACGTTTCAGCTATTGCGCGGTGTTTCGGGGGTGACGGGCATACTGAAGCAGCCGGTGCCTCCATGCCAGTGACAGAGGTTGACTTCATCAATAGGATAGTAAGGCCATGAGCAAAGTAACTATGCTAATGGTTAACACTGCACTAGGGCCGATTAAACGGCGGCTCGAGGGATTAGAGCGGGCAACAATTAAGCTCGGGGAAGTGACACTAGCTCTACTTGACTTCAAGGAAACTGTTAGCACCATGTTAGTTGATGCAGTCACGGCAATAAAAACATTAGATGAACGCCTACTAAAGCTGGAAAGCAATGACGAAAAAGAAAACAAAAGCACGCCTTTTCCAAGTTCATCGAAACTTCCTAACTGAGAGCGAACTGGAGGCTTTCATGTTCCACATGACGTGGACTAAGTGGAGGCCAATACAAAAACGGCTGGGTAACTACGCCTTTCGTATTTACGGGCGGGCTTATAGTAAAAACTACGGAAAATTACCAAAGACGCTAAAGAACATTGCTAATCGTCTAGAGTCCCTCGTTCCGCAACAGTGCTTTACCACTGCTTTTTTGCAAAGGCATGAAGTCAACCAAGGAATAAGGCCCCACCGTGACCCGATTAATTATACTGGTTTTGCGGTAACCGGAATCTTTGGGGGCTTCTCTGGCGCCGAGATGGCTATCGGCCGTGGGTCTCGTGTTCGACTTGAGCCGGGGGATGTTCTCGTTCAACGTTGTAATGTCAACCCCCTACCACGGCCGCTTTATCGGATGACTCAGGTAACAAAGGGAATTCGCTACTCTTTAACTCTTAATACGGTTGGATAGTTGGCTAAAAATAACCTCGACCAAGAGAAGAAGTCTCTACGAGCTTTATCCGTTTACTCCTTAGTTCCCGGAGTAGCTGCCGCTTTAAAGGGGGTAAAGGGGGAGGGTAAACTTAAGGGCCGCTGTCTAAGTTGCGGGCGCTGGATTAGAATCAGGAAGAACAAAACCCTTCATGCACATTTGACCCACCACGGGGCTGACTGCAAGGGGTCGGGGTTCCGTCCCGGGCGCGTCGGTGCGAGGTGCTGGTTATGCAGACAGTACACTACTTATGTGATGTTTAAAGACGGCAGCGGTGTAATGGCGCGGCATGGGGGGTTAAAGGGAGAAGAGCTGTGTGAAAACAGCGGCCAAGTGCTTGTTCTTGGTGATTACGGTAAAATAGGATGATGTTAAAGAAGCTTCAACTTTATGGCCGTGTACCAGGAGAAAGGCCAAAAGGAGAAGAGCAGCTTGGAAACGAAGTGTCTTGGGTTTTGTTGGCGAGTGGGGGCCTCCTTATTGCTTGCCCCGATTGTAGTGGCAGGTACACTCTGAGAATAACATCCGGTAATAGTGTGCCAAATAAAGTTCCGGCGCACTTGTCCGGGGGTACACTGTGTCCTGGTAGTAAAAAAGTAACGGCTAAAAGACCGAGCTTAGCCGAGTGCCCCCAGTGCCTCAGGCAGGTTAAACCAGTAGAATACCCTAGTATTTATAGTAAATCTGCATTAATATATACGGAGCACTTTGATACTGAAGGGGGCTACTGTAACGGTAGCAACAAATGGGTGCCTGAACCGATACCGAACGCAGTACCGTCGGTGCCACTAAATTACTTCAGTAAAGTCAACGAATCGTGGTTTGGCTAGATGTGCGAAGGGCTCAAAATAGAGAAGAAAAAGAATGAGTAGCGAAACAGAATCTCTAAAACGCCTAGCTATCTATGGCCGCGTTCCAGTCGGCGACGTCACCGTACCAACCCAACAAGGTTCGTGCTTCGAATGTGGGGGCTCCCATAAAATAGACAGATCCGGTCACGTTATGGGCCATGCAGATCAATACGGAAGTAGCTGCCCTGGGGCTGGCTATAAACCACAGACATCTGGAATCGGTCTTTGCAGTCTTTGCAAGCTACGAGTAAACATTAATTACCTTGACAATAAGATTCTCAACCACAAAATGAGAAAGAACAATAAAATAGTGCCGTGCCCGGGGAGTGCAACAGATAAATATGCCAACTGCTAAGCCATTAGTTTACTGGCCAAGTTCGCACCTGAAGAGCGAAACTAATACTATTAGTAAGTTCAACGAGGAAACTTTAGCACTAGCAACGAACCTTGTTGATTCGATGTTTATCTGGGGAGGTGTTGGTTTAGCCGCGCCACAAATAGGTAGCTCTGCTAGCATCTTCGTGATTAATCAAGAACTAGAAGATGGTGGTGATTTAATAAAGTGGGGAGGAGAAGAAAGTGGGCTCAAGGGGGCCTGGGTTCTTATTAACCCGCAAATTGTCATGCTGCACCCAGGCGAACCAATAACCGGGCTAGAAGGGTGCCTTTCTTTCCCCGATATTTTTTTGCAAGTAAAACGCCAGCGTGACGTAGTTATCGAAGCATATAATGTCGCGGGGGGAAAATTTTTTATCACGGCAAAGGACTTCTTAGCGCGGGTTATACAACACGAGTTTGAGCATCTTCTGGGCCAGACAATGTTGGAAGGGTTTAGCCCGATGAAAAAGAAGATGGTTACCAAGAAGGTGCGTAAATGGAGGAAGAAGCATGGCGTCGGCTAAGAAAGTGAAGGTCGCTGCTATCGATAAAAAGATAGTGAAGCTGGTGGAACTGTTAAAAAATGCCCGCGACACCGCCAGTCACCACCGATTGCGTTACGAAAGTGTAGCGCTGCACAACTCACCGACGATAGTGGGTTCAAGCATTGCCGCTAGCGTGCGCGAACGTATGTATCAGAAGTACCACTACCAGCGGTGGTATAACGTTGAAAAAACGTTGGCTCACCGACTTAATAAGTTAAAGCGCCGACGATTAAAGCTGCATGGAAAAAAGGAGAAAAAAAATCTCCTTTCGGCAAAGAAAAAAAGAGAAGTTCCTCTTTCGGCCCCGAACAGCTACGTTATGGGAACATATGCCTCCACGGGAACAGTTAGCTTTGGAAGTTAAATATGATCGATATAGACACAGAACAACTGTCGGCAAACTACTTCAAGGTTGAAGAGCACGTCGCTGGTACTTATCAAGAAGCTCAGGTTATAGCGGATAAAACGTTTGCACCTTACGGTAAGGTTAACAGCGACGGCAGCCGCACCAACGGAAAAGCTAAGGTACGTATTCGGCGGCGAAGGGCGCGGGACGAAAAGAGAGAAAGTTTCCGTATCGTTCTTTTCCACCACGTTTCAACCCGAAAAGCGGAGAAGCCGGTTGAAGTGGACAACACTAACGACGCCAAGCGGCCACGTCACCGCAACGACCGCAAGGGGCAGAAACAAAAAGTCCGTGGGCGTAAAACCACGAGTTGATCTCCTCGTTAGCTTCTTAGAGGAAGCAGAACGGGTAGCCGAAGGACAACTACAAAGAAAGACTGTCGCCGAAGTTGTGCGCCAGTTTGTTGAGCTTACGGAGGCAGCCTCGAACGAGCGGCTAATCAAGATACTCAAGCGAAAAATCATGACGCTCGACGGCGCGACACAACAAAAAACCTTTTTGCTGGGAGAAAGCTTCGGGTATAAGCAAGTATTAAAGCTGCTCGAAGACCTCCAAAACTGATAGATAAGGAATAAAATGACCAAAGTTTTTGTTTATGGTAGCCTATTAAAGGGCTTTGGCAACCACTGTTTACTAGAAGATGCAGTTTTCGTTGGCGAAGCGACCACGAAACCGGAGTTCACCATGGTTTCTTTAGGCGCCTTTCCTGGCGTCTTCCTGGACGGTGAGACCCCTCTCCAGGGAGAGGTGTACGAGGTGGACACGGAACAAGAAGACCGTCTGAACGGCTTAGAGGGCGTCTACAAGGCCGACCCGACGCAGGGGTTGTACCGCCGAGAATTTATCACCCTAGAAGACGGTACTGAAGACATCCTTATTTACATCTACAACGGCAGTTACCGTGATGACGCTGTTGTTGAATCGGGTAGCTGGCGGCAGCATTGCAGCGAAAGGAAAGCACAGCGTTATGGGTAAAGAAGATCATATCGAAATGGAGGGGACGATAGTTAGCTGCGGGGGAGGTGGAAACTTCCGCGTTAGCTGCGAAGATGACATCGTGGTTATCGCTAAACTCTCTGGTCGAATGCGAAAGAACCGTATTCGAGTCGTGCTGGGGGATGAGGTGACTGTGGCCGTTTCTCCCTATGACTCTTCTCGCGGGCTGATTACCTTCCGAAAACGGTAATGAACTACCTTAGGGTTATAAAAAGCACAGGCTTCAGCTGACTCCTGTACTAGGAGAAAGTAGTGTGCTTTTTTGGACTTGCGGTAAACGTAGGTTGGCCGGCAACGGCTGGACAAATATCGTCTGGGACTCCGAGCACAGCAAGGCCAAAACCCCAGAAGAGGCCGTTGAGAAACTAGTTAAAAAGCTAGGTTTAAGGTAGATACAAAAGGAAAACAATGACCGGAAAAGGGATAAAGATAGGTACTATTTGGGGGCAGCCACTTACCATCCACAGTACCTTCCTACTGGCGATGGGCCTTTTCGTCCTCTTTGGTGGCCTTATAATGATTCCAATATTGATGATGGTTTTTGTGAGCATTCTGCTTCACGAGCTTAGCCACGTCGCTGTAGCTCGGTACTACGGTTACGGCTTTAAAGGCATCATTCTCCATGGTCTCGGTGGGGCAGCCTTGATTATGCCCCGTCGAAGCTTTAACGTCAAAGAGAGCGTTAATATCGCGCTTGCTGGCCCAGCTGTTAACTTTATGCTGGCTTTTCTTACTTGGGTTACTTTTCCTCTTATACCCCACCAGCTAGTGGCCTTATTCTTTGGCCTAAATGTAATTATCGGGTGTTTCAACCTGCTACCCCTCTTCCCTCTCGACGGCGGCCGCATCTTCCACGCTTTGATTGCTAAATTTTGGGGCCTAGACGCTGCTAACTCAACAGCGACTTGGGTGACCCGTTTCGGTGCGGTTGCTCTCGGCGCGGCCGGGTTGGCCATGGGGGCTTATGTACTAGTACTAATCGCCGGCCTGCTCTTCCTCTCTTCCTGGGCACAAAAAGAGCAAGTAATATGATAACAGCTGAGAGATTAGAAAAGTTCTTCGCTGAGAAAAAGGATATTGAAAGCCAACTGTTGAAATTCGGAAAACGCTACCATGAGTTGCAGCATCCGACAACTTATCCTGTTAGCTGGCTAGAGGATTACGAGCTTACCGACCCCAAGCACATTACTCTCTGGCTGGAGGGAAGAGGTCACTGTAGCTCCTGCCCGGGGGAATCGGTATCCTATATGGTTCCTTTAGAACTACTCAATGATACTAAGTGGGAAGAGAATATTTTGGCAGCCCTCGTTTTAGAGAAGGCGGAGAAGAACAAAGCCGCTGTATTAAAAGCACGAACGGCTGAAGAGAAACAAATCGAGCAAGATAAAAAGCTGTTAGCCAAACTTCAAAAGAAATACGGAGATCAAGCATGACCCACGCAGAAAGCTTTAAGGAGCAGTTGGACGAGTCAATCGGAGATATGGCCGACTCTGCCTCAGCAGAAATAAGGGTGGAGGCAGGAATTACCTTTATCTCCTTCCCTGACGGCTCTACGTTGGACTTCACTGAGTCTCTGGCTTATGGCCCGACGCCCCCTAAAGCTTCTGACACTACCTGAAAAAAATCGGGGATGTATTCGGGTGTCGTCTAGAGGTAAGACATCAGGTTTTGGTCCTGAGGACTGGGGTTCGATTCCCTGCACCCGATCCAACAAGAGAGAAAAACATGCCAAAGGATGAAAAGAATAAAGTAAAGCAGTGGGTACATAAAAAGGAACACTGGGCAGACGAAAACCCTAAAAAGAACTGCGCTATCCAAGCTTACTACCAAAGGTTGAAGGAAGAAGGCATTCCTCGTAAAGACTGGCCCAAGTTTCTTCATCTCTATTGCCCTTGCAAAGCATGCAATCCCTATTCTTTATAGTAACTTGTGCCCGCGAATAAAAAGAAGATAAAGTGTCCTTGGTGTGGACGAAAAGTTGGATTCTCGAAGGGGAATGCTCTTGAACCTCATATAGCTTCCACTAAAGTAAAATGTGTAGGTGTAGGTCAACCTAAACACCAAGTGCTTTGGCTGCGTGCACAAAAAGATAAATAAACCCCCGGTAGACCAATTGGCAGAGTCAATTGACTGGGACTATGCAGCGGTGGTGTAATGGTAGCCACGACGGACTTAAGTAAAATTTGAGTGCCCCGGGGGAAACCCCGGGAGTAGAAGATGTCAAACTCGGTGAACCCTTTAGTAATGGCAATACCGAGCCAAGCTTAAGGAGATGGTTTTCCTTTGTTCTTACCTCGATAGGTCGGTGTAAGCGCATGGCAATTAGGACACAGCAAACACAAGTTTGTTAGGCTGTTATCCAAATTGTCCCCATTAATGTGTTCTAGTTCAAGAGGGATTGGACTACCTAACCAGGTTTTTCTCTTACAATTGCTACAAACGGGTTTAAAAACCCCCTCAGAGAGGAGGCGAAGCCTAAGTTTGTGAGATTGAAGGGGAAACTTATTGGTGAGGTACTCTTCCAAGCAGCGCTTGGGAGGAAACGTTCTTCCTTTCCTCCAACCTTGACCACGGAAATGGGAGGCATCTATGTTATGTTCTTTGATTGCTCGCTTTAGAGAAGCGTAGTTACCGCCAGCAGCTCTAAGCTCTAATCGGTTTAAAGCCTGGCAGTAGGAAGTGGATTTTGCTACCGCATCCTTAACCTGCTCTAAAGTTTTAGTTCTCCAGGTCCATTTCATATACTCTCCTTAAGAAGGTGTAGAGACTTGACGGCATCTACCTGCCTCTCTAAGAATAATATAACTTTAGGGAAATGGTAAAGATAAAGTCCAGACCACAAACACGTTTACCGTGGCAGTGAAAACTGTAGTTGGTAAGAAAATCCGTTGATTGAAAGATCGTGGGGGTTCGACTCCCCCTCGCTGCACTAAAACTACGGGGATTAGTTCTTCTGAGGTGTTTTGCCTTTTGTTAAGTGTCCAAAGCTTAATGCAAGTCTTTACGACTTCTGCTCCAAAAGAGCTAGGAACTAATGGGGAGGTATCCAAACCTCCCCCCCCCCACCTTAAACACCTGACTGTAAGGTCGTGTGGGTTCGAATCCCATTTGGGGGACTAAGTAAATGACTACATCAAAAGAAGTACTTGATTTTCTCGTGGATTACTGCGAGCAGAAGCATTGGCCCATAGAAACATCTGATATCTACCGTAGTAATGTCAGTCTTTCGTACATTGATGTTGACGATGGTGTTTGGTATAACAAGATCAACTACATTCAAATGGGCGAGCGGAGCCCGCTAGCCACCGCCGCCTTACTAACTCACGAGGTTGGCCACTGCATTGATTTTACCAACCAACCTTTCTGCCCCCAACCTATGGCTGTTTACCGCCACGACAACGGCACAGAGTACACAATTGACAGCGAAGTTTACAAAAGGGAGCAATTGGCGTGGGTAGAGGGGGTAACGCTTCTACGCCAACATAAACTCTTCGATGGTTGGTTCCAGGCTTATACTGAAGCGGCAATGCGCTATGAACTTTCCTGTTACTGGGGAGCCTATTGTGTAGGTGTAAAGATCCTCGCTAACGGCGAGCATAAGGGAGTGCTTAGCGATTTTAAAGTTAACCCCGACCACAAAAACTACAAGGCAATAGCAAAGAGATGAGTTACTTTACTTGGAGAAAACGGGGGGTCAATAGCAATGTCCTCGATATTGGTTCTATGCTCAGCTTACGAGCTTATGAAGCGCTTGATGGGAGCTGGACAGTGTTAGTCCTCGATGCCGGTCGAAACCAACTGTGGCTTTGTAGAGACCTAGCTAGCGAGGAAAGTGCGAAGCGATCCGCTTTGCAGTGGGCACGAGATTACCTCGACGACCTCCAACACATCCTCAAGAAAATGTAAAAGAGGTATATATTACCGATGGGAAAAGGAACGCGTGAGCAGAACCTAACTCAAAAAGAACTCAAGCTTCTGGAGGAGTACGGCTTTCTTTACCCCTGGTCCCCCCGCGATGCGCTCCGCCTTATTGCGGAGATAGAACGACTCCGCACTCAAAGAAACGCAGAGATACGGTCTCTCCAACGCATGGAAACTAAATGCAGTCGCTTGTGTCGAGAGCTGTGCGAGATGATACTGCAGGAGAAGTAAGATGGAAGAAACCGTAGAGCGTTTTACAATCGACGCCATCGACACCAGAGAAGCCTTCAAGAAGGCGAGGGAAGAGGTGGGAATTCTAAAGTATCGCCTGCGAGGAAACGAAGAGGCCCTTGATTGGCTAAAGCGTACTACCCTAACTCTAGAATCTGTCACCCAAGATTTATACGAGTACACCGTAGGTAGCAGCGACCGTTTGGAGTTTCACTTCACGATAAAAGCTCGGTAAGGTGAGCGCAGTTATTGATGTGCGAACAAATGGTGGTTGAATTTTCGGTTTCGGTCGCAACAAATAAGAGGACCAATAATTAACTACCTACACGTGAGTTCAATGAAACTAACACTCCTAGCTATCACACTGGCGCTTGTCGCAGGGTGCGTCAACAGCGACACTCCCCCGAACAGGGATGAGGCCCTGAAAGAATTTTGGAGCTGTACGGAAAGCCCAAAGAAGGACACCCGCTGTTTCCTTGGCATGGGGGCATGCGCAAAGTACACCCGTAACGAGAGGGTTTGGGGAGAGGGTAAGCGTGGGGGTCCCTGCGCCTCCTCCGATGTGTACTACACCGCCTGGGTTTGCGACCCCGAAGGAGAAATCTGTATAGCAGCTTTCGCAAACGGGGCCGACTGCATCGTGTGGGAGGCAATTCTTAACGCGAACGACTTGAATGTAGTTACGCCTTGTACCTATCAAGAAGCAGCCGATACTTACCTGAAAGAAACGGAGAACAACAAGCATGTCCACCATTACTAACTTCGGCACTGACATCGTCGCCTGGGTTAGCTTCGCCGGCGCCCTCTTCTTCACCTTCTTGGTGGGACGTTCCCTGCTCAAAATCTATGACCTCTTCGCCGACGTTGACAACGGTGACGTTTGGGAAAATTACACACCCGGTCAGCTAATAATGAAGGTAGTGTGGCTAGCCGCACCAGCAGCCCTTTGTTTCTTCCTTTTCTTCACTGCTTATGGCCCAGGAGAACCCGCAAAGAATACATACACCGGCACTGGTGGCGATGGTGTCACCGAAACTCAGAAGCAGCAAGAACAGCTGCGTCCCGATGCTGCCCCGGCGCCAACGCCAGAGTGGGAGAAGGACTACGATCAAATCCAAAAGGAGACCGACAAGGCTCTCCAAGATAAACTCAAGCAGTACCAACCCGACGGAGGAACTAAGTGAACAAACTCATCATCGCCCTTATTGCTTTCTGCAGTCTTTACACCCTTGGGTGTAACGAAGTTGTCCCACCCGGATTCATCGGCGTGCGGCAGGAACCCAGCGGCATCCAAGCTGAAGCCCTGCAGCCCGGTCGTCACACTTGCTACGGTCGCTGCGAGATGCTGCTCATCGAGACCTCAGAAACGACCTACAAAGAGAAGATGAGCGTGCTCTGCAAGGACGAGCTCAACATGAAGTTCGACCTCAAAGTCCGTGCTCGTTTGGCCGTCACTGATGGGGAGGGGATGCGCGCCGTACTCAACAACCAGGGTTCGAAAATGAAGAAGGGGGTGTTAGATTTCGACGTCCTCTACAACAATTACGTTCGTCCCCAGGCTCGCTCCATCACTCGCTTTTACGTTTCGCAGTACTCGACGACAGATATTCGCGAGCGGCGAGCAGAAATTCAGGAAGTAATCGCCAAGGACTTGCGAGCTGCCCTTAAGGGTACCCCGGTCGAGATTACGATGGTTGTTACCTCCAACCTCGACTATCCCGAAGTCATTACCAATGCGATGGAGAAGAAGCGGAAGCGGGAGATTGAGCTACAAGAAGAGGTCGCGAAACAACAGATGGAGGTTTTGCGCGCCGACAACCGCATGAAGATCGCCGAGAAGATGAGGATCGTGCGAGCTGCAGAAGCTCAAGCTGAGGCTGCCTACAACGTCATCCTCGCCAAATCTCTGACGCCAGCCTACCTCTCAGTGCGGCGCATCGAGGCCGCCGCGTTGCTTTACAGCAAAGTTGCGCCAGGTGATAAAGTTATCATCACCGGGGGCACATCGCCGGGGATTCTAATCAGTAATTAACTTTCTTAGAGGGTGGCCGCTTCAGCGGCTGCCCTCTTTTTGTGGGGAGAAAAGGAGATGGTAGGAGTGAAAGCTCTAAAAACTAAAGCTTGGGTATACATGATGACTTGGCCAAAGGGTGATTCTCCCGGGGCCCCCGCTAATATTACTATCTCCCTTGATAAGGAGGGGTTTAGTGATGAAAACTCTTTCAAAGTCGATATTCCTGTTGAGATGAGGGAGAAGTTTAAATCGGGAACGAAGCTAGAAATACTAATAATTCCCGTGGATAAGTAATGTCTGGTTCAATTTACCGCGGCAGGCTCTACACTAACGATGAGATAAAGGGCCCCTTCACTGAAGCGGCGGACTACTTTACACCCGCAACATTTAACACCCTTCTAGCGTCGGCTTATAGCGCTCTTTTAGACTCAAACTTAGAAAACTACCCCAACATCAGCGTTTCTATCCACAACGTTGGCAAGAAAACGGTCTTGATGTTTACGTTGGTGGGGTGTTGGCTAAGTGTAGACTCCGAGGGCATCGTTGAAGTCGGCGAGGGCGCCGCTTAACTCAAAGAGGAACAAGTATGAACTTACGCATCACTAACAATAAACTGCTGCACACAAGTGTTATCCTGCTGGTCGCCTTGATATCAGTGGGCACCGCTGTTGCTGTCGGTCTGGTGGTCTATGCCTCTTTCGATTCGAAGGGCTGGGGCCTCTTTGGCGTCGCCTGCGCTGCGCTCATTATGGCCTGGCCTCTGCTTGCTGGGCGCCGCGAGAGCATCGAGCTCAAGGAGTACTACGACAACCTGACATAAAGTATGCAACAATCGGAGTGTGGTGGTAACGCACACCTGAGTCCTCTTTAGTCTCAGAAGGCCTGGTTCGAATCCAAGGCGATTGTTGTTTGTGCCGTTAGCTTAAAAAATGGTAAGGGCGCGGGTCTGATCCCCACCTTGCCCAGGGAAAGCAGCAGCGCGCAATTAAGAGCTCCTGTCTCGGGGACGGGCAAGCTTCAGTGCTGCGGATGTGAGGAGCGTTCTGTAGATGGCAGACTCCGGGGTTCGAATCCCACACGGCACGCTAAATCAAAAGGCAACATATGAAAAGAGGCGATAGGGTAGTTGATAAAGAAACGCTAGTCGCGTATTTCGTCGGAGAAAAAAGAGACGACAATAGAGTGAGCGTACATAGTTTTGTCAAAAAAGAAACCAAGCTTTTAACCCTTCCCGAGTTTGACCGTCTTTACTATGTTGAATTACCGCTAAAAACTGAGGAAAACTAATGTACCTCGGTATGACTATGCTTAGTGTTGATTCTATTTCGGTCACCAAGTTGATTTTATTCCTACGTGGGGGGACTAAAGAAGATATTGACTTCGTGTTAAACTTTTGGAAAGGTAACGACATCCTCGAAGTGGTTCCCTGGAGCTGCTCCGGAGATGGGAATTGGGCGCTACACATTAACTTAAAAGCTCTCAACAAGCCGGGGGAAGAGGCGTACATCCCAATCGCTTGGGCAGAGTCAGGGCGACCAACTGTTGCTGAAGCTGCTGACACTTTTCGTTGTACGGTTGTGAGATACCGTTGAAGTATCCCCCCTGCATTTACGCAGCAAAACTAAATGTACTCTTAGCGACCTTTTGGATTATTTATTTCGCTATAGAGGGTACTACCAGTTGGCTGTTTATTCCTTATATTTTAGTAACAGCGGGCATTTATTTGTTCACAGACTGGGTTCATCATCGGAGAGAAGGCGGAAAAAACGATGGTAGGTTATAGTAATGCTTACTTTGCGCCTTTCAGCGGGTGGGTAGCGCGGTTAGTAAGCTTGCAAGACGACTCCGTACACCACCAGCAAGAGTGGAGCATTGTTGTTGGCGAACTAGCGTTGCACCCTCACTGGAAAGGAAGTCGACGCTTCGACTACAGGGGCTTTGAGGGCCTTAGCGCCGATGTCTTTTTTCGTTGCGCGGCGAGCGATTATATTGCCTACTTAAGGAAGCTAGAAATAGGTACGTACCTTATAGTCGACGGGGAGATTTGTGACAGAGTTGTACCTAAACCACTGAAACACCTTGACACTCTGTGCCTTATAAACGCACTAGTTACAGACCCCTCTGGGGGAGCAGTATCCCCTAGGGCAGCACGGCTTTACACCTCCGACATGATGGAGTTCGAAGAGTTGGCAACGGCTGCGGCCCGGTAAAGAGTTACTGAAAGGAAAACCATGAGTAAACAACACTTCGAGCCCGACGCGTTTCCTCTCCTTGGAAAGGAAGCGCGCGGCGACCAGCTTGTCGAGTGGTCGAAAAAACATAAACGTGGACAACGGTGGGTCAAAGACTTCGCTTTCGGACTTCGGCTCGGCTTTGTTGCCGACGGGTTGGCCCCAAAGGTGTATCTCTATTGGAATCAGACTGTTTTTCAGCGTTTTATCTCTAACCTCACCTTCAATCCGGATGTACTCTTCTTCATAGAGTATGGCATTTGTGTGAACCACCGGGAGAAGTACACACGAGTCACTCTGCCTGGGCTTGGAGCAAGCAAAGTAACTCTGTGGGACTCAAACCTTGAGTTTTGTCAGCAGCAGGCAGAATCCCCCGTCTATTGGATGTTGGGAATGCTTCGCTTTTCGGAAGAAGGGCCTGTTTTCCACGACCAAGCAGAGACGCAACAGGAGCTGGAAGAAGCGACCGCAGTAGCATCGATCAGAGTTACTCAAAAGGAGAAGAAAGCAACAAAACCAGCAGCGGTAGTGCTGCCTAAGAAGGAACTCAGCAATTCCGCAAGGGCCTATCTTTTCCAAGATGTAATTACTAACATCATCCTTCAAGCCCAGCAAAGTAATAAAGCTGGTTAGGTGGTGGTTTAAAGGGCGAAAGTATTCGTCGGTAGTACGGCGGTACAATACCCCCGAATAGGAGAGAGAACCCATGGATATGAATCAAGTACAGCTCGTCGGCCGACTTGCGGATGGGGTAATGTACACCCCCGAAGAAAATGGCCGCTCAGCTCGCGCTGTTGGTCGCGTCATCATTAACCGAAGGCCCTCGAAAGACGGTAAGCGCCGCTACGACGCCGTGCAGGTCGTCGCCTGGGGAAATACTGCCACTAACATGGCAAATTTCACCGGAAAGGGCAAAGAGGTCGCTATTATCGGCGAACTTCGCGTCAACAACATCAGACCGGCGAAGGAGGGCGACGCCTGGAAGAACTTTACCGAGGTACTGATTCACAACATCAGTTTCGGTCGTGATTCCAATCAGCAGAAAATGCAGAAGGCGCTCCAGAGCGGCGACGCCGCTGCGGCGGCAGCTCTTGCCGGCATCAACTTCGCTGAGCTCTTCGACAAAAACCCCGATATTTTAGAGAAGGTCGCTGGCATTGCTGCGACACTGAGCGAGTAGTAACCCCTAACAGAAAGACGAAGAGGCTCTCCTTTAAATATGGGAGGGCCTCTTCTTTTGGAGGCTTCCTTGAGTGCTGACGAACACACAAAAGTGGATGAACAAGTCGTCGAACAACTGAATAAAGTTGCTGATACGATGGCGGCGATGTTGAGTACTCTGCTAGAGTCTCAAGAGGGGCAGTCTCGGGACTTGGATCACTTCCGAGAAGATCTCAAGGAAGTTCACGGAGCTATCCGACGCATCGCCAAAGTTCTTCACGAGGGTAACGGTGAAAAGCCCCTTATCGCTCGCGTGGCCACCATAGAAAACCAAATTATAGAGCTACGCCGGGATCTCGAACGCTTGGAAGTTTCCGACAGTGATCGTCTTTCACAAGAGAAAGAAGCCGAACGTGTCGGCCGTAAAGGAAAATACACAGTAACTGTAGCACTGATCTCTGCCGTTGCTGCCATCGGTGCAGCGGTATTGTCTTTCCTCGGAAATTAATATGCTAATTTGCCACTTCAGTGACTTCCACGGCGAGTGGTACCTGCTCCCCGAAGCGGATGTCTATATCTGTACAGGGGACATGTTAGATAACTACCCTACTAAAAACTTCGGGGGCATTGATAGGAATAGGGAGATTTTTCTACAGGCCAAGGCGCTGCGGAAAATTGACGGTCGCCAATACCTCGGAAACCCAAAAGCCCCCGTAGTTATCTGTCGGGGCAACCATGATTTTGTCTCGCTTGCGCGCTTATTTGATGGAGGTGACACCTACGAGATGGGGGACGAAGCCACACTTTATACAATCAACGGTGTGCACTTCGGTGGCGTCCGCGGCATCAACGCTATCGGCAACGATAACACCTGGGCGGATGAGTTAGACTTTACTTCCTGGGTTGAGCGGACGCAAAAGTTAGCAGTTAACATTGATATCTTAGTTACACACGCCCCACCCTACGGAATTCTAGATGGGGCTTACGGCGGCGATCTTTGTGGCTCTACCGCTTTGCACGGCTATCTGCAACGTAGAATGTATACAGGAAAAACTAACGTACGTCTACACTGTTTTGGTCACATTCATGAAGCTTTTGGACAGATGACAAACGGAGGGGGCGGTTTAAATAAAGTTCACTTTTCTAACGCTGCCAGGGGGCACGCCCTCTTCGAATTCAGTAACAACGAGCTTTCTCCCAAAGAACTCAAGCAGGTTTTAGCATAAATGGGCACTATATTCCGCTTCTTTACCGCCATGCTCGCGCTCCTACTGATGCCGCTGTTGCTCCCCATTCAGCTATTGCTTACCCCAGTAATGTTGTTTAGCAACATTAGCTTATTTGAGGGTCTGTTATAGATGGACAAGCGGCCAGATGAGGACTACTGGTCTGCTTCCAGAGAAAAAAGGCGTAAGTTTTCTAAACAATACTTGGATGGGGTGCACGAAGCCTTAGCGAAGTATAGCTTGAAGCGTTTTGTTCTCGGAAGAATGTTCTTTCTAAGGTGCGATAGGGGCGGCATTCCAAAAGGAACTTACTGTATGGTTAGTAGTACTTGGCCAAACACAAAAGTTCGTTGGATGCCTTGGGGGAACAACAAAAACAGCTATGGGCGCCGGGCAATAAGAACATCCACTATGTCTTTTGAGTTAGATAGGTGTCTTGTACCTGCAGATAAAAAGAATGGGGGTAAGGATGATTATTAATTGTCCTTACTGTCATTTATTAACCGCCCAAGAACAACAAGGCCCTTCTCGCTTCTCCGATGCCGGGAGCTATACAGACTACCACTGCGCTAACTGTTTTCTGACGTTTGCTCGACCACGACGGATGATGGCTAACCCCCCGGGGTCAGCTCGCGGTTGGGCAGGTCCACACAGTCGGAGTGTTGTTAACAAAATAATACCCCCCTTTGCCCGTGTAAGAGATCGGCGACGTAGGGCGATAGAAGACTGGGACGACTGGAACCGGCGTCAAAAAACAGCTGATATTTCAGACATCGTGCGTACTACTGTCAACGTGGTTGAAACTGAGCTCTTTGTTATCTCCGAAATAGGTTTGGAGTTGGACGAATGATCTGGGTAATAGTGCTTGGTGTAGTTGTTGTCGGCTTTTACATCTTCAAGTATAGAGAACTGCAAGCGGAGAACACCTTACTAGCCTGGTTTGATCACCGCATCCCAACTGATTCCAGGTTTTATTTCGAGCGAGCTACGAAACAGTATTGCCAAAGGTGTGGTGTTGGTATAATTTGGAGGCGGTACCGTTACGAATTAATCGGTAATGGTAAGGGGGGAACTACAGTGCGCGGATTAACGGGCCTCTACCGGTGTGATAAATGTCATTACCGGGGGCTGTCTTTAAAGAAATTTACATAGGAAAAAATAAGCTAGATGGTCAACTCAAAACGAAGCAGAGCTGCTAAGCAGGGCTGGATCACTCGTCGAGCCAACGCGGTAGCCACCGGCAAGAGTTTCGTGGGGGCAGTTAAGATAGCCGCGAACGAATCGACACCGTTAGACCTTACCACCGCCGTTATGACGAGCTGGTTCGACGATAAAGGGATGAACCAGATATACAGCACTGGTTTGGAATTTTCCTGGGTCTCTCCCGAGGGTAAACAGTGCCATCCGTTTGCTTTCTGTAAAGACTATCTGCAGGATGCTGTCTGGGCAACCATCAACAATCAAAACGCCGGCATCTATGGCTTCTACTATGTTCCCGGAACTAATCCGGTGGTTGATTTTAAGGCTACCCGCGTCGCAGTTCGCCTTAAAGGGGACCAAGACTTTAAGTCTAAGTGCTTGAAGTCGCTAAATTTCATGCGGGCTATCGAAGCGGATCAGGGATTTGATCCCAGCCGCCTGGAATATGGCGGCAAATACAAGGACGGTACCGACGAAGTTTACGTTCTTGTCGGTGATGTTAGGTGGATGTACTCACCTACACTGATTTCTCTTTACACCCTCGCCGTCCGCGTCGGTATGACCTACGAGGAAGGCTCGTGGCGGGAACACTTTGAGAACGCCAAGAGTTATATCGGCAGCAATGATGCTAAGTACACTACTCGCGCTAAAGCGGGGCTGGATAAGGTGATCGGAAAACCGATTACAGAAATATTCGCTTCAAAATTCGAGGATAACTACCCTGCAGATGCGGGAATCTACGGCCTGCACGATCACTCCGGAATAGTTTCTCTTTCCGAAGGTAGGGTTGCTGCTGCGGTCAAGAAGAACTGGTAGCAAGAGGGATAAGGAGAAATTTCCATGGAGACGGTTCGCTTTTTGTTAGGCTCAGACCCCGAACTTTTCTTAAGGGACCCTGAGACTAAGGAGTTACGCTCCGCAATCCCCGTGATTGCGGAAGGTAAGATGGCGCCCCGGCCGTTGGCCACTGGTGGTGCTGTTTTGCATGACAACGTACTCATCGAGTTTAACACCATTCCGGCGGATACTCCTGAAAAGTTTACCGCTATTATAGGAACAGCGCTAAAGGAAATTTCTTCTTTAGCGGCAGCAAAGAACACCGAACTGCTGTTACAAGCTTCGGCTAACTTTCCGAACAGCCAGCTCCAAGGTTACGAAGCGAGCGCCTTCGGCTGTGACCCCGACTTCGATGCTTACGCACTAGCGATCAACCACGTTCCCGCTGACGCGGCGCACAAGCCCTTCCGGTCCGCCGGCGGGCACCTTCATATCGGCGCGCACAAAGAAGACAAAGAGTTAGCGGAGCTGTTGCTTGACGAAAGTGGTTTGGGCAAAGTGAGGGTCGTTAAGGCTCTTGATATCTTTGTTGGTCTTATGAGTGTCTTCTTAGACAAGGATGTGACGGCGGCGGCGCGGCGCGGCCTCTATGGAAAGGCGGGCGCGCACCGCCCCAAAACATACGGGGTTGAATACCGGGCCTGCAGCTCGTGGTGGCTGGCTACGCCAGAACACACCCACCTCATCTATGACTTGAGTGCCAAAGCGCTTGCAGTTGCTCTTGACGAAGAGCTTTTCGTCGAGCTCATCGAGGATCTCGGTGGCGCGGAAGAGCTGCAGCGGGTCATCAACGAGTCTGACATCGCGACGGCTCGAAAACTCTACGAAGAACACCTCCACCCGTTGTTGGATGAAGAGCTTCACAATAGAATAGAGCAAGTGGATACGATGCCTGCCGCCGAGCTTTCTCAAGCTTGGGAATTTTAAGGTGCTCTTTGGCGATGCGGTTCAGATTTTACGGGACAACAACACCACTGTCGAATACAGCGGCTTATATAACGAATATGGTCGCTTTTATCGTGTCCACGAGCCCGGGTCGGATTTACCTCCTTTTTGGCTCTCCGTAAAAGCAATTGGAGAACTGGCGGAGCTGGGCAGTGACAACCTAAGCAAGGAGTAGATTTGCCATACCTTTTTAGCGCCATTATAGCACTAGCCGCACTTAGCGGTACTTACTTCCAGGCGACCGCAAAGAAGTACGGGGTCGATGCTGCTGTGCTAGAGGGTATTTGCCGCTACGAAAGCGGCAACGGCAGTAAAAAGTGGCACCGCAATAAGAACAAAAGTTGGGACATTGGTTTTTGTCAAAACCACCGCACCACGACTTCAGATACCCGCCCCAAAATGCCCAGCGATAAGGCCTCTGTAAGGGAAGCCGCGAGAGAATTGCTCTACTGGGAGAAACAACATACTAAGTTCTGCGTTAAACTGTATAGTAGTACAGGAAAATGTGGTTACAAAAAGTACGGCAAGTGGAGGGGGATTAAAAACTGCCACCGACCACACCCCTGGTGGGGGCACTATAACTGGGGCTTTCGTGTCCTAAAGAATAACTACGATAAAAAAGTTCAGTGTTTCATTAACAACGGCTTTAAGAAATGTAAGAGGAAGTTGTGGTTACAAGTGCGCTTCTAAATGCGGAATTGATGCGGCGTTTATTTCCGGATAGAACAATACGTCGGCTTCTCGCTGCGGTACAGTCAAAACGCTACAAAACTCCTAAGTATGCCGTGAAGTACTACCTTCGCGATGCGGATGATAAAGTATTGCTGGAGACTCAAAACCGTGCTTGCTTTGGAGACCTAGGTAACTACCTTAAAAACCGCCCTGCCACAAGATACTTAACATACTGCCCGCACCAGGCGGTGGAAGAGGATGGCAGCGTACCGGTCCCGCTCGCCCATTGTATTCGCTGGGCGGAAATAGGGCAAGCTATCGGCCTACTTCCCCTAAAGCAAACTGCCAAAAGCTTGGTAACCGGAGAGGGAATTCGCATTGACCTAGATGCCGCCGAGGCGATTATCCCTCGTATTTATATGCAGTTGTGCTGGTTACGTTGGATTAGAGAAGGGATTGGTATTGTTCTTCACGGCACCCAACTAATCGACGAAGCGGGTTGCGACCCCTGGGCGGCAATCGCCTATTGTCACCGAGACCACGTTGGTTACCTTGACCAGTCGCTCTATCCTTTCTCCACTAGCATTCCAGGGCTTGGTTCCCACCCAGCTAATGCTGGTTGCGACCTAGGGATAGTGCTGCAAATGCATCGCTTAACCCACTGTCCTGAAGAAATCGATGACCGCCACCTCAAAACGGCGTGCATCAACGAAAGATCACTCATGTGGGGTTGGCAGACAGGTACAACAGTCCCCCCGCGACGCTTTATCGTTTCCAACCCCGAAATGATGCTCTCGAGCGAGGTCTACCCGGTTATTGCCTCCGGGAGCTTTAAACGTGCAGCGGAGCTTGTCGAACAGCTAAAAAGAAATGGCCGTAATGTCACTTTTGAAAAAACTATTAGTAGTTAACGACTCCCCTCGAAATCATTCTCGGCCCTTCCACACCTTCGGGTTCGAGTATACCGATGATCCGGAGATTCTTCAGCGAACCCCAGAACAAGTCGCGATGGTTGTTTTTACCGGGGGAGCCGACGTATCCCCGGAAATTTATGACCGGGCTAAGCACCCCGCAACTTTCTCTAACTTTGCGCGTGATGTAGAGGAAATGAATGTCTTTGACACCGCCCAAGCGCACGGAGTACCGATGGTAGGTATTTGCCGAGGAGCACAGCTCCTCTGTGTGATGGCGGGGGGAAAGCTACTTCAAGATGTCACCAATCATGGGATGTGCACCCACCCAGTAACAGCACGCTTCCCTGAGGGCTACATTCAGGAATTAATGGTGAAGGGGGATCACCACCAAATGCAATATCCTTGGGATCTACCAACCGGTGACTTTGAGGTACTGGCGTGGAGTCCGAAGCCTTATTCAATGCACTACGCGTTTGATGCGGAATCTGTTATTGATATCGACGCAGCTTCCGCGCAGTTGAAGACGGAACCGGACGTAGTGTGGTACCCGAAAATTAAAGCTCTGGGTATGCAGTTTCACCCGGAGTGGATGCCGGAAAGCGCACCCGCAGTTGACTATGTGCAGCAACTCGTGGAACACTATATCATACCTTACACGGAACGAGATGCCGATGAAGCTAACAGAGCGTGAGAAAAAGCTACTTCGGCAGCAGGCAGAAGCCTACGCTTTTATTAAAGATTTAAGAGACACGGCCATCTTTGTAGGGGACATGATGGTTGTTAAAAGAACAGAGGGCATTGAAGCTAAAATTGAGCGCCGACGCAAGGAGTACCCCGTTGCTTTCCAGCGTTACTTCAACGCTGCTTTCACGCGTGGTCGCCTAGAGAGGTTAAAGGCAACGAGGGAAAATAAAAATGGCGAGGGAAAAGAGATTTCGGGACGGCAAGAAGAACCGCTAGAGAAAGTTGTCGAAGAAAAAAAGAGCCGTCAGAAACCCAAAAGCAAAAAGCGACAGTCGAGAAAACCCGGTGTACGGCGTAGTAAGCCAGAGTAAGAAGCAGCGGCGCCGGGACAGGGTCGAAGCCGCTGTGAAAACGAGCAAGCGAAAAAAAAAGGCAAGCAGTCATTGTAACTGGGATCCCTGGGAAGAGTACCTCCGCTGGAACCGCAGCCAAACAACCGGGCTCTCCCGAGCGGATTTATCTCCCGTAGTTGAAATTGCGGACGATAGTCATTTCGTAATGCAAGTGACTGATCTTGCTGTGGACGAGGTTAAAATAGTAGAGACGAAAACTAAAAAACACCGAAAGTCGTTGGCGAGCGGACTGGAAAAATTGAAATGATCATACTCAACCCCGTGCACTGCTCGACTTTGGTACCGCGGGCAACGTACCAGATGAACCCGCAGTTTTTACCCAGGTATTCGGGTCCTAGGCGACAGGAGTTTATCCAGCGCGCCAACTGTATTTTAGAGGTAACCGAAAGAAACGTCTTAAGTGGCATGCCCTCTAAAGACTACTTTACGTTAACCTGCACCAACGCAACTAATCGGAGTTTACACAAAAAACATGGGGACTTGAAGCTGTACCGAATTGATTTATCTCCCGAGGGAGTAGACGCCAGGGGCAGCCTCATCGTTAAGCTCTACAGCGAGTACTGCCACGGATGCGGCCACTATAATGATACCTGTTGGCGCGACTGGGCGGGGCACTATCTGTGTGTAGCTTGCCGCACTTCGGGAAAAATCTATCCACCGTTTGCTTATGGGACGGGCACCTTTAATTGTTGTGATAATTACAAGTGCGGCGCCAACGCAAATAAAATTGGCGGCGCGGGAGTTGAGAAGATCTACAACCAAGCCGTAGAAATTCAAACAAGGTACCGGGCATGTCGGCAATAGATAGTTTTGACTGCCTAAACATTGGTGACCTTGTCCGTTGGAATAAGAATCTACGTTCTCTTTGGTCTTCCTTACCCAACGCCGAGGCCTGGCAGGGAGAACCCTGGGATTGCGTTTTCTCTGTGTCCTTCATTGCTAAGGATGGGGACGATGATGAGAAGCGGGGCTTCCAGTTAACCTGTGTCAACGACTGCGGTTGCCACGAAACGACCGCGATGTCGGCCGCAGCTTACGATAAAGCTTGCCAAATGATCGGAATTCCATTACTAAGTTGCTCCGGCTTTTATGACTTAGGAGAATACTTGCTGGGCGACAAGGAACTAGAGTACAATTTAGACGTTGACGCAGCTGAAATTTTTGACCTCATCTCCAGCGGAAATCTACCAAAAGAGAGGAACCAGTGACAACTTCCACCAAACTCACTCAAAGTGTTCTCGACGCGATGGTAGAGCGCGTTGTGCCGCATACTTACTGGCCCCTAAACTTGCTGGGCAAAAAAGTTACCGACTCTAATGTGCCTCCGATGGTTACCAACATCTCTATTCAAACTCAAGATGACTTCCTAGAGAGAATGATTAAGTACTACTCCGTGGAGCAACTGCTGGTGGCTATTCCGAAGGCCTACCGACTCAACTGGGGTTACCTAATGAAGGCGGCGAAAGCGAAAGAGTGGGAGAAGCATACTAAGTCCTGCGGTATTTGGCTCAACGAAGTCGTCGATGGCTTAACTACTATGGAGACTGAGTTTATTCTTCTCCATGAAGTTGGTCACGTTGACTGGGACTGCCGTAAGGAAGAGTTGTCGCCCTTCTGGAGCCACGCAGAGTTAGAGTTATACGCGGACCTATACGCGCACGACCAGCTAGCAAAGATTTACGATGCGCCCTTAGCAAAGCAATTACTTGAAAGCCACGGCAGCTTGCACGGATACGGCAGCGAGGAAAGTAAATTCAATGCGTAATGTTCCTATTCTTTACTGTGGTTCCTCTTTTACCAAGAGCTTATACGATACTTTAATTAACTTCAAGCTGCGCCCCATTTTGCTGCCCAGCGACACGCCAGCCGAAGTTCTAACGGCACTAAACCCTCTGGCACTTTTCATCTCCGGCTCTCCTGAATACGTCAATTCTCCCAAAGCGCCCACGGTGGACACAACTATCTACACCCTTGGTGTCCCCGTCCTTGGCATTTGCTACGGCATGCAACGAATGGCGAAGGACTTTGGCGGCGAGGTCAAACGGATGCACGAACGGGAGAAAGAACTAATCCACCTGGACTTCACGGAGGAGCCCTCGGAACTATTCCGAGACTTTACCGATGCGGGAGCTCCTGTGTGGATGGCGCATGTCTGTAAAGTAACCACTGTTCCTGAGGGGTTTTCCGTTACGGGTACTACTGAAGCTACAGAGGCCGCTGCTATGGAAGATGAAGAGCGTGGTTTGTACGCAGTACAGTTCCACCCGGAACATCTAGGTAAAGATGCTTCCAGCCAAGCAGGTACCTCAATTATTTGGAATTTTCTTAATGGGGTTTGTGGGCATGAGCTCTAGGAGAGCACCCCTAACTCCAGTAGCTCGGTCTCTTTGTGGAATTCTTATTAACGGTAGAACAACGCCAGACATTCATTGCCCCACAACAGGGTTAGTTTATGAAGGAAAAAATGACTGGCCAAAGGTCTATAAGATTAACGAGGAGGCCGTAGGAGCCCACTACCTAGTGATGGGTTTCTATTACCTTTTATGTTGGTCAGAAGCTATCAGCGAAATGACAGTTGCTATTCACAGTGCCAAAACAAGAGAGTTAATCGGAACCGTTGTTAACCCTAACGAAATCGAAATTAACGAGCAATGCTTCGAAAACACCTATCGGCTCGGTTAACTATCGAAGGTTACGGTACCGGAAAATTTATGGTACTAAAGGCCGATGAGCAGGCAAAACGTTATCTGCTTCTAGTGTGGGGCAACACATCAAAAAGAAATGATTACGGTTTTCACTTGTCGGTGTCGGCAGCACGGGTTGAAGTAAAGGAGGAGTTTAGCGTGCTCCCCTACGATATGACTAAGTGGGAAGCTGAGATCAGGAGGGCTTTTATTTGGCACGAATACCTCTCCTTGAGCGTTAATTCAAGCGAGCTGTACCAACAAAGCTGTAGCTGGATGGAGTTGATGCCACAATTCCAAGCAGACAACACTGACCTGAATAACTACCTCAAGGGCGCGACCTCAACTCAGTTCCTTAACGATCCTGTTTTCCAGGACATCATGCGAACTCGGTCGAAGTGGGCAGCAAAGCGCCGGCCACCCAACCCAAGGGCACTGAGTAAAAAAGCAATAAAGCACCTACAAAACAGAGCTCAGCTACGCAACAGTAATTCCGGCTTTAACTCCAACCCTTCAAGAACCTCCTACTTTACAAAAATTATCGGCTTCAGGGACTTAACGTCGCCGCTCATCAGTGCACCTAAACTACTGCGTAAAAAGTTCCGGCGACCAAAGGCAACAGGAGCTAAAATTGGCGGCGATCTTAAAAAGCTACTAGAAGCGGCTGAAGAGAAGGGAGGGGCTTCTTCTACAGGAAAGTTTTCCTCGAAGAAAAAAAAGAAAAAACACTACTAGTCCCTAACGGGCCTGAACTGGCTTCGACGGGCTATTTTCGGTGGCAAGTTCGGCTGGCATACTGGAACCTAAATGCCTTAACTTTGGTTATCCGATCAATAACTGGCAACTCGTTTGTTAAGTTCGCTTCGATGGTGGCTAACACCAATCGGACGGCGGCGCCCCGTGCGCTCGCCGCGGCCTAGAGTCGGCGTGGGGTAGGCTCTCCTCACCTTATTACCCAAGCAGGACCGCTGTACGTCCTACTAGAAGACGTTAAACCATTAGACCCTCAAGTCGGTTCCCAGATAGGAGAAAAACCGTGGACAGGGTATGAAGTCCACAAAGCTGGGTACAGATAGCCGTAGTAAAGCACCCAACACTGAAGTAGTTCGGACCTCGGTTCGATTCCGAGCAGGTCCACTGAGAAAGATAAGAATATGTACGGAGCAAAATGGTGTGGTATTTGTCAGTTTAATTACTTCCCTTGGAAGGGTAAGCACACCCACATTCCAGCCAAAAAGCGCGACTACTTCACCATAACACGAGTAGACGGTGCTGGCACCGGTATTCGTCTGTCCTGGAAGGGTAAAAAGAAGACCTTTATAAGTGGAAGTTTACCCCAGCAAATTCTTTCCGGGATGCGCGGAGAAGTTTGGCCCGATTGCTGGGAGTACAGTGTTTGCAGGCTGTTGATGGAGAACTCCTTCCCTAAAGCCGAGGTACAGGCGAATGAAGGTTAAAGTATGGGCTAGAACAAGCAAGGTTAAATCCCTCGTTGAAAGAGTAATCGAAGTAGACGATGAATATTTTGATGGGGAAGCAGAGCTAGAAGAGCAAATGCACCAGGAAATGTTAATCATGATCACCTGGGGCTGGGAGATAGTTAAATAGGTGTCCTCCCCTAAAAACTATGCCTCCTCGGAAAAAAAATGATAAAGATAAAAAGGGTCACCCGGGACGGGGAAATAATTAAATGAAGGTTCTCATTAACAACGCCCGACAGTTCGCCATCGAGAGCCACGGCGGACAGTTATACGGGGAGCATCCCTATGAGAAACACCTAACAGACGTAGTTCAGGTGTTACAACAGCACAGCGGGGATTTCTACTTTCCAGACAGAGTGTTTGCTGCCGGCTGGCTGCACGACGTAGTCGAAGACACCTCTGCTAAGCTGCGCCACGTCTACGACCTTTTCGGGGATGACACCGGCGAGTTAGTATTCGCTGTTACCAATGAAAACGGTAGGAATCGGAAGGAAAAAACGGTTAAGACAATGTTGAAGGTTCGGGAGGGAGGCACCCTGGCATTGGCTGTCAAGCTGGCAGATCGTATTGCCAACTCAAGGTTCTCGAAAGCCAACGGCTCCCCTCAGTTCGAAATGTACAAGAAAGAATACCCTTTCATTCGCTGGTTTCTTAAGACGGGAAGACTTCCCAGCTTCTGGAATGAGCTTGATACCCTGTTACTATAAGGATAAAAACAAACATGGTTGCGACTCTGATTCTGATTTGGTTCCTAGGGACCTTTATTTCTATCTCCATTACGGTAGTCCGCGGCCCCTATAGGGGCTGGTCTGGCAACCTTCTACCTATGCTCTTTATCTTACTTTTGTGGCCCGTCGGACTGCCTTGGTACCTCTCAAAGAAAGCAAGCTACCCCGGGAGTGGAGAATAAACATGAACAAGCTAATCACGATAATAGCAGCCGCCCTCTTCCTCATCGGTTGCGGCGGCCCAAGTGTAAAGGTTGTCACCGACACTAAACCAATTGTCAAGAAGGCTCCTTGGGAGAGCTTCAACGCCGAAGATCGTAAGCTCTACAAAGGCTGTCCTGAAGCGACGAAGTCTGTTTCCGAAGCGAAGACTTGGCCTTTGCTAGAAGCTTCGGTGGGGATGCCTAACCCACAACCGATGGATGAAAACGGGCACCGTTTTATTGAGTTTCGACGCAGCGTTGACGGTGGGGGCATGGCGGGGCTTCAGTATCGGATTGAGGGCGGGGAAAAACTTCATGAGCTTTCCATGCATCAGTACGCAGGTATTGAACAGGCGTATTTTATCGTCGATTTTTACACTCTAAGAGATACTTACCTCGGCATTGTTTCCAACACCGAAACTAATCTTGACGTTATCTTCAGCTCGGCCACTGGAGAGTATTTCTGTCTACTTCCATAAACAACACAAGGAAAAAGCTATGAGTACACGAAAACCTGTAAGCGCCACTACCCGAAAGCGCGGTCGCGGCAAAACTGCTGTTGAGCGTAAGCGCAGCAAGGCCGCGTTCACCGCGTGGGATACCCGCCGCGCCACCGAAGCTGCCGAGCGCCGGCGACGGTCGAAGATTGCTAAGAAAGCAGCTGCGACGCGCCGTAAAAACCAGGGGCTCTAAGCCCCCGACTAAGGCATGCTGGGGTTTTCCTTTCCTTCAGCTACTTAGTCGCCCCCGGCCTAGGGGGGATCGGTAGAGGTTTCTTACTCCATGGGTTACTCTGCTGGTTCCCCCAAAGCCACCACATAAAAATGTCTACTTCCCGCAAAGTCCTTCACTGGGACGGGCCAAACAAACAAAGGGCGAGGTCACTTAAGCTGACGCTCGTTCGACACGCGGCATCTAATGGCTATCTGCCCACTCGGCTAAGGGCGCTGACCTTTGCAGGGGCTAAAGCCCACTTCGAGAGAGGGTTGCTGCGCCAAAAACTAATAAAACCTGAGGATATTATTACCATCCAGGACTGCCGTCGGTCCGGGAGAGCCGAGGTTCTTCGCCGACTAATAGCAACCAGGGATACCTACTTGCCAGACATGCGCATCTGGCCAGACGAATTTAATGCTTTTCGCCGGATGTACTCAAAAGAACGCATCCTACTAGGGGATGGCAGCTGGACGCGCTTTCCCCTGTTCAGGCCGGAGATGTATAAATTTCACAAGACTGCGGGACCAGACTTCCACGTTCTTGACATTGACATTTGTGGTATCTTCAATGAAAAAAATGGCGGTGACGTCTCCGGGTTGATGGAGAAGAGAGCGCTAGCTAAGAGGGGCCTTCTTTTTGTTAACCACCAGAAAGGAAGAGACGGAAGACATGGGAGCGTATTTCAGTTTGTACGTGAGTACTTCCGAAGCGCCCCCTTCGATCCGGATGAGGTTATTGATGCTTACGGAGAACGCCTCGACTTAAGCTCAGAAGACGACTTGAGCCGTGATCTTTTACGGCGAGTACTTGTCCCCGCTTATTATGTCTGCGAAGCTTACAAACACGGCTATAGTATGGAAGTGGTTAGGATGATGGAGTACCGAGACAGGGATCCCGTAACCCGCGGCGGAGTGAAGATGCTCCAGTGGTACTTTCAATTTGAACAACATGCTTCCGCTTCCTTCAGAGATAAGTCTGTTCGTTTTGTGAATGCTTTAGCACAGGAGCAGGAAACTTTCACCAGGCAATTAGACATTATTCGCCGGGAAGCTTACCCCTATACTGAAGCGACTGACTAACAGTTGAGGTGGGGGTTTAATTTTCGTCGGGCACGGTGTGGTGTGTGTCCACGAACCCAAAGGAGAAGAGAGCATGGAGTGTTTCAAGGCCGCAGTTAACTTAAAGCTCGGCGCAATCATCTGCAACTTGAATAAGTACCGACGGGGTAACCCTCTGCAGGTGCTCTGTAGTACGAGCGAGACCGAAGATAGCCTTTGGCTCCATTTCTTCTGCGGCGAGCTTTCTCAGAGCCTCTGTTTCCCGAAGCCTTACGACGATGAATACAAAAACTACGTCATCGGAAGACGTGTAAAGAGAGCCGTAGGTACTTGGAATCACGACGATAAAGAGTACAGCTACTGGAACCTTATGGCTTGGTTACTCACCGGCAGAATAGAGACCGCTTTTGCCGGGGTTGGAAAACGCTCCCAACTTGAACGGCTGGTTATGAGTTTCGACTCTAAGCAAGCGCCGATGTCTTTCCGCAGCCTTCAGGATATTGTCAACGGCCTGGTCAACAAGCTGCCGCTGACGGGAACCCCTATGGAAACCTGGGCGATGTGCAACCGTGTTGTCTTTCTGGATCCGGAGTTCGATGCGCTGCCGCCACAAGCAGCATTAGAATACCAGCGAGAGCTCAACAAGAAGCATTTTCCTTGGACCTCAATCGGTCTCTCCGATTCTGGGATGTGCAACAACAACCTGCTCAAGCAGGACCTGCGTCGCTTCACCCCCTTCGGACTGTCCCACCACAACCCGATGCGCAACCTCTACCAAACGCTGGGGATGAAGGGAACTGAAACGCCGACTATCCAAAGTCGCAGCATGGCCGAGTTGACCCAAAAGACCGGGGTTGCCCGCCGGGGCTGGAACCTGATGACCTGCTTCCTTGATGTTCCTGCTAACTTCGAAGACCAGTTGATTCTCGATAACAGGCACCTGGACAAAGTGACGGCAGAAAGCCGGCGCTTTCTTTGTTTTGGTGAGGTTAAGGTTGCAGCTGGCGATCAGATAGAGGAAGGTTACGTGCTCTCTGTCGAGCCTAATGGCAAGCCACTCAGCTTCTGGGTAAGGGCCGACCACGCGCTTGTAACCGCCGTGGAAACAGACACAGTTGCTTTTAACGGCAAAGAACGCCACGCTACCTGGGTCTACATTGAGACCAAGCATAGCTTTAAAGAAGGTGTCAAACTAACGAACTGTCACGGCAACAAGGGAGTTGTAACTTTTGCTGACTGTGGTACCATGGTAGACGAAGGTACTGGTGAAGAACGCCCTATCGATATTATTGTCTCTGCAAAAACGGTTGGAAAACGTCGTAACTTCGGGCAGGTTTTAGAAGCGCTGTTAACGTTGACAACACATGGTCGCGAAACAGTCATTGAAGATGACGCCAAGGTCAGCTTGCCACAACTGCAAACCTCCCTGGTAGCTTCGGGGTACGCCGCCGACGGAACTTCTCCGGTGCGCACCCCTTGGTTTACGGGAAGGACTCTCTGCGGGTGGGGCTTCTGGGGTCTGATTAAGAACCCTGAAAATCAGCTGTGGACCAAAGCCGAAGTTACTGCCACCGATAACCGCGGTCGTCGAACTGCAGGGGTAAAGCTCAGCCACATCGAGATCCGGGGCTTGACAACCATATTCGGAAAAGATAACCCCATCACCGATGAGATTCTCTCCTACCAACAAGGGTTTGATGACGTCGTGGAGTTAGTCGATACCCTGGGTACTCTGCAGGGCGAAAGCTTTAAAAAGTCCATCTTGGATTGGTCTTGCATCAAGCCTCTATATCAAAACGGGAGTTATTTCCACTCCCGCGCAGAATTGCGGTATACCATTGTCGATAGCACTCTCGGCCCCGAAGGCTTCATGTTGCAGTTGCCTCGACTTTATCACGTCTTCGTTCCCGACGATGAGAACAAGGATGTAGAGTATCGCCTGATTTCAGAGGGAAACAATCTAGAAGAAGCCTCTCTCCCCGGGGGAGTGAACACCTTTATCGATAAGTTGTATATTCCTCGTGCGGAGTTGCGAGATTGTTGGCAGCACCCAACAGGAACTTGGGGGCTCTCCGATACAGGAGGCTACCTCAACAACATCGTGGTAGCCTGCCACCGTTACGTCGACGAGGGGGCCCCGGAAGATAATCTTCTGCGTACAATTAACCGCTACTTCCATCACGTGTCGAAGAAGTTAAGTACTAAACGAGGAGACATCGCCACTTACGCCCTAGCTGTGCGCTATCCCCACTCCGCGAAAGCGACGGCAACCTTAGCTAAAGACGACCTCCCGGAGAACTGGATTGAGATTCATGCCGAGATGGCAGAGAATCTCGCAGTAAAAACCGGCGATATTGTCATCGCTGAACGCTTCCCTTGCCTCGGGTTTCAGTCGCTGCGAATGCAGCGAGTGCGAGTAACGGACGACCCCGCGTGTCGTTTCGTCATTCGGGTCAGCGGCAATAGCCTGGTTTCTCAGGGCCTCGACTTCGATGGGGATGTTATCTTCTTGATGTCGTTCCACACAGAAGCAGCAAAAGAGCTCCTTCAAAAGGAGTACTTAGCTCCAGACGCTAGCCGTATTGGCTACATACGGGCGGCTAATGCAACCAAAGTTCCTTGCACAAAACCAGTCAACATAACAGACATCGGCCTCAGCAGCTTTAACCCCCTCAACGCAGAGGAGCAGGCGGAAATCGTTGTTAATCTCACCGGAGTCAAGCGGGGCACCGGCACCGTCGTAGCGTTGGCTTACAACACTATGCGAATCATTGAGGGCAACGTTGGGTTTGACGACCGCGAAACAAACTTGGCCATGGAAGTTATCATGGATAAAGTGGCAAACTCCGTCTTCGCCAAGAAGCACGCGGGCGTTTCTCTAGAAGACCGCTGTAAAGCAGCAATTTGCACGGCAAATCTTAAGGAACTTCTCGCAATGGGCTTCCCCGCAGAGGGGTCAGAACGACTGTGTGAAATCATTCGCAAAGAGGCGGAAGGTGTTGGGGTAAATGACCTGCAGCGTCACTACAGTTCCCACCTGAAACGAGGGCGCTCCAGCATCGTCAACGTCATCGTGAAGAAGAAGCGACGTTTCTACTTTGCAACTCGTTCCAACCTGAGCCCGGTCCGGTTGCGGCAGCACCTGGACACAGCGTCGGTCGACTTGACCTCGTATTTGTGGCACCGGGCACTTAATAAGAGAAGAGAGTCTAATGCAGTGTCCATTTTGTAAAAGTGAAGACATCAAGATCCGCGTTGATATCGACGACGCCGGCGACGTTGAAGAAACCGTTTGTGCTGAAGATGCTTGCGGCTATATCCTTAAACGAGAGCGCATAATCGAACAGCTAGACGGGACTAAAGTTCATAGACCCCAAAGGGTCAGCGCTGAGGAGCAACCGGAGGGCCTCGTCTCTAAAAAGGGGCGAGGCCCTATGTCTGTAGAGGAAGAGATCCCCTCTGCGGCTGATATGGCCCGCGTAGCAGAACAAATGCGGGAAGAAACGATAGGTAGAGCAGCGCGCGACCTCGTACGCGCCTTCCTTAAAGAAGTAGCTACTCCCGACATAGTTCTCAAAGGGGAGCACTCCTTTGTCATACCCGAAGATGATGATGTACCTGCTGTTGTCATCGAAGAGGTTATAAAGGAGCTACGTGCGCGTGGCTACAAGCCGGCAAGAAACCCGGAACCGGGAGTAGGGACATGGATTCAGATAAAATGGCCGACACAAGTGGCGAAGAAGCGAAAAAAGCGGAAGGCAGACTCGACTCCGGAAACCGAGGAGCTCGTCTTCAAGAAGAAGAACGAGGGAGACGAAGAGATCAAGAGGAAGGCGCGCCTAGCAAAGAACCACCGCAAGAAAGCCCTGAGTGCCCGCTCAGAGTTACCGAAATAGCCGCCGAAGTAATTAAAGACGTGGCCACCGACGCGAAACTTTCTTCTTTTAAACTAAGAGTAAAAGTAGTGGGAGGAGGCTGCGCTGGTTTTGCCTACGACCTTTCCTTTGATACAGAAGTAGAAGATGAAGTTAGCGCAACAGACCTATTAGTTGTTCTGCACGAAGTTTCATTCGTTGTAGATCAAATGAGTCTAATGTACCTACGTGGCACCGAAATAGACTATGTGGACACGTTACAAGGGGCGGGCTTTAAGTTTAATAACCCGAACGTCACAAGCACCTGTGGTTGTGGACAGTCTTTTAGAACTTAGTTAAGGAGAGATTATGTTATGTCAGTATTGTGGATCGCCTCTTGGAGACGATTCTTTATCACGTAACTATGCTTTTGGATTGGGCTACGACGGCGGTGACGAGCCTTACGAGATAACTAGAATCGTTAGCACGGGCGACTGCACCGCGTGCGGCACTAAAAACTGTACAGATATTGAGGTTGATTCTAACTTAGACTATGAAAGCGGTTATGACGATAACGGAATACAAGAAGAGTTGGTCACTGGATGATATAGAAGAGCCCTTCGAAGAGGAGGAGAAAAACATAGTGGTCGATATGACCGACCACACCGAGATAACCGACCAAGCGCTGCGGGTTGAATTCAGACGAACACGTAATCCTGCCGCCGCCTCTGGAAAAGTAACACCTGAAAAAAGGCTACTTGATAAGAGTAAAGTAATTGGTCTCATCAACAAAGAAGCTCTCCCTAGAGAGGGAGAGACCTTCATTATGCCTTATCATAGTTGGAATAATCTGTCTGATTTCGGCAGCATCAATTCTGTCGAACCCGTACAAGATTTATTTCACGAGGGCGACTGTTACTACTTCATTACAAGCGAAGGACAGTGGCGACTTAAGGTGCTGGACGCGGGCAATTAATGCTGTATCTCCCCAGTGAGAGGTACTTATCCCGCTTCCAGCTTCTTACGTGGCCCCTGCCCCCCGGCTTATTTCCTTGGCTATTTAACCGCGGGTTAGATTTTCATGTCTTACCAGAGGATGTGCAAAAAGCGAGTAACATTGTTCATAAGCGGCTCCAAATTCCCGATAAAACGTTGGCTGAAGACGGAAGAGTGACGGCGGAAACACCCCAGTACCGCCCGAAACAACGCTTAATTTTATTTCCTCACGCCCAGTTCTGGAACTACTACGTAGACACTACAATGCTCCATGAGGTCGGACACGCCGTTGATTACTTGTGGAGTGACCGTGGTTTGTTTAGCTCACAGCCTGGGGTAGCTGAAGTTCTTAGAGGCATGGGCCCCTTGAGTACCTACTGCGAAGAAAAAGATCGGGATAATAAACATATTAATATTGAGCAGTTCGCGACAGCGTTCTCCCTCTATTTTCAAGAATCTGAACCGTATCGGGAAAAATCGGTATACACTCTAAGCAAAGAGGCGGTCAGTTTAATTCGTGACTGCTTGGTAGCGCCCTTTAGTGGGGAAAAAGATGTCCAATAAAAGCAAAACTAAAGTCTGGGTGATTATAGGAAACGAAGAGCTGCCCGTTGCACTTCAGTTCGCGAAAACTTCGGAAGGTGCGATGTCTATCTACCGTGAGCTTAGTGGGGATGCCTGCGAGTGTGTTCACGCAGAAGTGGCCAAGTTCGACAAACGCGGGCACTACGTGTTCTCTTCCTTGAGATAAACGATGAAAAAGTACGAGTACCTTTCAACGGAACTAGGCTGCAGCGGTAAGTTATTTTTGCGCGGCGCAGACGGCAGCCCAGATAAATGGCACCGGGATTACGTAGACTCAACCTCTTACCGCGCAAGTACTGAACTTAAAGACGACAAAAAATCTTTGCGTGTAACCGACGGAGAACCCTCAAACTGCAGAGAAACCGTGTGCAACAGCTTCTCTGCTTTTTTTCGCGAAGATCTTAATAAGGTTCCAGCAGATAGTCTATTATGTTTAGAGGCGCCTCCGGGAGTAAAGGATACTCTGGAACTGAGCTTTCGTCTCCTCGGCCCAGACAAGAGCATTGCTGGCCATTTCCACGAGGACTACTGCACCGAGTTTACTTCAGATCTCTACAGTGACATCTTCAAGCTAGCAACAACTAAGGAACAACAGGAACAACTGTTCATCCTTATGGATTATGTTTTGGGGTGCACTGGGATGCTTATTGGTGGTCCTAAGGCCTTTACTCGCTACTCCGCTAACCCAGTCGAAAAAGCCACCACCCGTAAAGAGACCGCTGATTCCTATGTCGAAGAGACTGGCGGGTACGATACAACAGAGTTTAAGATAGCTACATGCTATCTAAGATATAACGGACTTTCCAACGAGATGCTAAGGCGGCCGGAACACCTGAGCCTAGTTCTTGGATTAGGTCGCTTTTGTATTGAGCTTTACCTTGAAGGTAAGTACGGGGCTATTGACAAGCGGGTTAACCTTAAGAAATCGATAGCGCACCTCAAGCGTATCAGGCGCCGTAAGGCCCTAAATAACGAAGATGTACGGACCCTGTTAAGATACCTGTTAAAATTAAAGCGCTATTGGAAAACAGATAAAGTGCACGCAAACCTAGGGGCCTACCCCCTAAATGAGTACACTTGGGGTATGTTCCGCAAGTACGTTAATGAGAACCAAACCTCGAGTATCATTAAGTACTGGTTAGGGGCTAACCTCTACGGCCATAACGACGACTATGGGTTCTACGGCTGGTGCAAAAAGCACAAAAACCCAACGAAAAAATTCGCAGAAAGACCGAAGAGAAAAAACTGGAATTGGTCGGGAACAAATGGAATCTTGGTCTATTCCTGATTGTTTTAATATAACTAGAACTAAACACGGGGATTACGTCGTTGTCTGGGAAGACAAGCACTTTGTAGTAAAGGCGGAAGACCTGACAGATTTTATGGCTAAAGTAGGAATGCAAGCATTAATAGGAGCTGCCAGAAAGAAGAAGAAACCGCAGTCTAGGAGAGCTTATCTCTACCACAATGCAAAAGAAGCTGGGGAGCAGTGGCCAAAAATAAGCGCAGAATAAAAGCTAGAATAGAAGGACGAGCATTACGCGGTAAGCACAACGTAACTATCCTTCCTTACGGCTGTTTTGCCTACAAGGGTTTAGTCTATGACGCAGACGAACTCCCACGAGGAGCAACGGTTAATCTTGACAAGATAAAACTAACTCCTATTTGTAGCCATTTTGCTGAACCAAAAAAGCAACGCAAAGGTAAGAAAAAAAAACCCCCGAGAAACCTATCTGCTTGGTTATACAGCAACCTAGAGGAATGCACAGATGTCCAAGATCTACTCCAAGCCCGCGCTCAAGTTTAAACGAAAGAAGAAGCACCTCGTAAAGAGAAGCCAGGCGCCAAAAAAAGTGATAAAAGCAGAATACGAGCTTCGGTTTGCGCGCGCGGAGAGATACTATGACACAAATCTAAGTAAAAAGCTGTGTGCGCCTGAGTATAGTGAGCTGTTGAAAGCCGCGGGCGACGGCGCCCTCCGCCTCGCTTGGCTGAACGAGCTTGCCAAATACACCCCGGAGTGTACAAAAATAGGACCAGCCGAGGATGTCTTTAAACTAAGCAAGAGTACCCCCGTACTTAAATACAAGGGGTATTTGGTAACTTCCGGAGCCTTATGGACCGTACCTACAGACCATTTCGTGATCTTGAACACCTACCCTAACTTGAGTTTAAGTTACCATGGTAAAACCTATACTCTTCCCAGAAAAATGATGGTTTATTTTGGGGTAAACGAGGAATCCTGTCTGCCCGCGGATACCCGCAAGTGGTCTACTACCCTGCAAAAAGCCTTTAATAGCTACCTCTTACTGAACGCGAAAAATGTTTATGGTGTAAAAGGGAAACAACAAGTGTCTGCACGTTCAGAGCTAGTGCAACTACGTCTAGCGAACCTCAACCCGAGCAAGCGCCAAACAAAACTACAAGCAATTGTCCACAAAGAACACAATCAGGCAGAAATAGACAACTCTTACTCACTAAATCAATAGAATAGGAAAACAATATATGAGTATCATCGGCTTCGCACAAATTACATACCAAGGGCGGCTTACGGATGACCCCGAAATGCGCACCTTCGACAACGGCACCACTGCTTGCAAGTTCACCGTTGCTGTTAATCGGCGACTCCCCAATGGTGAGGAGAAGACTGCTTTCATTCCTACCACCGTCTTCGGGCGCCAAGCTCAGGTTTGTGGAGAGTTCCTCAGCCGAGGGCGCACCGTCCTCGTAACTGGAGAGTTCGAGTCCGACAAATATACGGACCGCAACGACATCAAACGTACGGGCTTCGGTTGCGTTGCTCGTGATGTTATCTTTGGTTCCGGTGGCAGTAAGGAAGAGGCCGAAGACAAGGACGATACCACGGACTTCGACGCACTTGATGCTGCCACTAAGCGAGAGCTCGCTCAAAAATACATTAAAGGTTCTCGAGGACAGTAATGGCATTCACATGCTCTGAATTCCCCGGCCGTACCTTTGATAAAGTAGGGGACCTAGAAAAACTACGTGAGGAAAAAGAAGCGCTAAGAAAGCAACTCCTCATACAAAGAACGAGTACTCTCGTTGTGGTGGGGAATTCAGAGCATGCCAACAGAGGAACGCGTTAAAACCAGCTGGCTCTTCGCTTGGAAATACGCAGAATGTCCAGCATGCCCATTCATTGCGCCCTGTGAGCAAAGCTGCGATAACCTGCGGGTGTGCTTTGAAGAAGATCGAGACTCTTTTAAAGGCAGGCCGTTTGCTTACCTCGTGAAAGGCGCACTGCGCAGACTCATCATTCGCCAAAGGCGAAGGAGGCTGTCTCCAAGTAGTTCCTCTCATAGTAGCACACTATTACGTACCGTCACAAAAGTAGAGCCTCGAGCCTACACGGCTACGTTAATTTGCTCTGACCGGGAGGAATACCTAGCTTGCCTTCACTCAACGTAATTATAGATAGCCACATACATTTAGATAGGGGGCCCCCCAGCTTTATAAAACTGTGTAAAAAAGAGCTAACCTTTAACAACCCCGAGTACTTAGATGCTGTTAAGCACGGGCGCAGCGCCCGGGGAATTCCTAGAAAGATCAGATCCTATACAGAGGAAAACTCTAGGATTAGCTTACCTCGCGGTTACTGGGCTCGCTTCGCCGAAGCCGCGCAGGAAAACGGCCATACAATTAACTGCGATGACCGTAGCCTCGTCTTTAAGCCACGCCCGCCGCCGGGAATTATTACTCCCAGAGACTATCAACAACCTTGGGTAAACGCTCTTTTAAACAGCAACCAAGGAGTGGGGGTAGCTCCCCCGGGCAGCGGCAAAACGATAATGGCTCTCATGGTTTACGCCGCATTAGGGCAGCCTTGCTTGTGGCTTACTCACACCGGAAGGCTGCTACGACAAACACGTAAGAGAGCATCAGAATTTCTTGGGATAGATACAGGCATTATCGGTAAAGGCAAAGAAGAGATAGCTCACTTTACAGTAGGTACCGTTCAGACGTTAATTAGGCGAGACTTGTCCAACTACAAGGACAAGTTTGGCTTAATTATCCTCGACGAGTGCCACCACGCTCCGGCCCGTTCTTTCATGGAGGTAGTATCCGCCTTTAATGCACACTACCGGTACGGTTTAACGGCGACTCCTTATAGAGAAGACGGACTCGGAAGGCTAATGTTCCAGGCTTTAGGGCCGGCCCTGTGCTACTTAGATAAAGAGGTGTTGCGGAAGAATGGGCAACTAGTTACTCCGTTAGTACAGCGGAGACCCACTGAATTTAAGTTTCCCTACAACCCCGCTGGCGGAAAACGCTTCGGTTACGCTGCCTTGTGCGACGCATTGGCCACAGACGTAAAGCGTAATCAGCAGATAGCTACAGACGTCGTTGTCGAGTCTTCTATCGACGAGAACAATGTTTGTATTGTCTTAGTCGGTAGGATTCCTCACGGGGAAGAGCTGCATCAAATACTCGATCAAATACTACCTGGTGTAGGTTTTGTTCACTCTAAAATGTCAAACAAAAAGAGTGACGAGATACTTGATGCTTTCGAAACAGGAAAACTTCGTATTTTAATAGCGACCTATCGGATGTTAGCAGAGGGGTTTGACTACCAACCCTCGAATAGATTATTCCTAACGGCCCCCTTTAAAGGCCGCTCTTTAATTGAACAGGCTTGCGGTCGTATCGAGAGAACATTTCCGGGGAAGACGGATGCCGTCGTTTTCGATTATGTGGACCAACACGTAGGGGTGCTCAACCGGCAAGCGGACGTGCGTTTAGATGTGTATGAAGCTAACAATACACCGGTGGTGACTATAGTTTAGAATAGAATAGGTAATAATGCGCTTAGACTTACAAGTAAGTACAAGAATGTCGAAGGCGGGAGAAGATGGTGTAATCCGGCTATCGGCGAAACAAAAAGCAAAGCTTAAAGTAAACCCCGGGGCAGAGCTTTCGCTAAGCACTGAATCTGGGGGTAAGCTCTCTGTTGTTGTGGCCGACGCCCACAGTGCGGAGGCAGCGAAGGAAAGAGGGGCCTCTTGGGTAAGCCAGCACACCTTTGACTTGGTGGTTGGTAATCCTACGGACCCTGATATTGTAACTTTAGGGTGTGATCCAGAGTTTGTATTTATAGACTCTAGAGGCCAAGTTATGCCAGCCAACTATTGGCTACCTACAAAAGGTCTAGTAGGCAGCGACGGGCCATTAGCAGAACTAAGACCTTCTCCGGCAGAACACGAACGAGAGGTAGTAGAAAACTTAAGAAAGCTAATTCATTGTCTACCTGTATTAATGGAGCATCAATTTGGTGGCACTTCCCAGGTCACCATGGAGGGGCACTCCTGCTGGCAAAACTATGCTTTAGGTTTCCACATTCACATCGGAGCTCCTCGGGAAATTACTACAGGCGCAGCGGTCGCTTCTAAAGAGTTTGTTAGAAGCTTTATTACAGCGCTCGATTATTTTGTAGGCATCCCAGCAATGCTTCTTGAGGATACCAACTTACGCCGACTCGGCAATGGGATGTACGGAAAGCCGGGCGACTTTAGAATCACTAATCGTACTGTAGAATATAGAACGCCGGGAGGTTTTCATCTCCGGCACCCAAATTACGCTGCTGGGGTTATGGGTTTGGCTTTATGTGTATCTCGGGAGATATTCGAGGACGCACGAAGCGAGAGCCTTAACTGGCGCGAACTTAACAAGTGTGCGGGGTTTTCTCTATTTCAGAAAAAGTACGATCTTCCAAGTAAAAGTAGTATTCGGTGGGCGTTGTCAGAGCCGACAAAAAAAGCAGCGGTGGCAATGCTCCCTAATTTAATTGAACGTCTTCGCCGGTTAAGGTACTTCCACGAACACGAAGAGTCTATTCGTGGTTACTTTTCGGTAATGGCAGAAAACAAACAGTATAGTCCACGTCTCTTGGACAATTGGTAAACCGCGGGGAGAATATGAAAAACCAGTCTAGTGAATGGGTCTTTGTCGAAAAGCCCTCTCGGCCAGCACTTGACGCTAAAGAAGTCCGTTACTGGAAGCAGACACTACAGCGTTTGCTGAAAGCCGGTATCGAAGTGGAGCTCAATTTACCGGAAGTCCACGGGCGGTGCGACCGTCAAAACTTCCTTTGTAAATGCCAAGTTCCCTATGATGCGACCAAACCGATGCCCGAAACCAAATCGTGTTTCGAGCAATGTACTCTTTGGAATAACGGTAACTGCGAAATTGCTCAGCAAGAGAAGTGCGCAGGAGTGTATTGCGTAGCCTTCAAATCCCCGTGTTCTAAGTGCAGCGACTTCGACCGAGGGTGCGCCGCCTGTCCTGAGTTATACGACATTGATAAAGATCCGCGTAAGATTCGCGATGATATCGGCAAAAAACTGAAGCCGACCCGATTTGTTGGGCAGTACGGGGCCACGGGAACATACAAGGTTTGTCGCGACGGTTCCCTGCTGGGGGACGGCGGCATCGAAGTAGCAACGGTAGGGCGGCGCGTTCAATTCGCCCCCATCTACGACATGATGCGGGGAATTCTGAACATCTGCAAGGAGCGCGGGGCCTACAGCAATGAACGTTGTTCTATTCACGTGCATATTCTAGCCTCCTACTTAACTCCAGAATTTGGGGAGGGAGACAGAGGCACTAAATACCTTCGCGGGGCGATTACAGAGTTGGAGAGAGCTGTTCCTGAGATTATTCTCGCTAACTTTCATCAGCTTGTACGGCGTTACCAAAGTGCTCTCGTGTGGCTTAGTGCGGCCGGGGCACACAAAAACAGCATTACGCGGTGGGAAAAATTCAGAAAAACAATCCTTCCCTACTCAGCAATCCGCTATAAAATGCCGGTTGTTGTCAGAGAAGTAGGAAACGCGAGTAAGAGCAAGCGAAAATACGGATTTATTAACTACGAACAGATTGAGTTCAACGACGAGGGCGAAGTAGATCGCCTTCACGTCGAGGGCCGCTACATGGACGGGTGTACCTCTCCGGCAGCCATTACGGCACACGTTTGCCTTCTGTTTGGGTTGATGATCAAGGCGGTAGAGGTCTCACGCCATGGTATTCTAAAATCAGGCAACCAAGAGTATATGGCGCTGCAGAAGGAGATATATAGTCACCTCTGCAACAACGACAGCTCCTGGGGAAGTGATGGTGCCTCTACCCGTGTTTCTGATACTAGCCGCTTGGATCCTTATATTCCGGAGCTCACCAAACAATCACACCAGCTAATTAGGCTAGTGAAGAATACGCTCTCGGAGCTTTATCCGGCGGATGCAATTCTGCGAGAATTAGCGGAAATGCCTATAGCACTGCGCCTTATCCGAGGGGATTCTTGGGAGAAGATCGAAACTGATCTTATGCCGTACCGCACGGATGTGCACGAACACGAAGAGTACATCCTCCGCATAGCTAATCTTGGGGCAATATCCGAGTGCGGTAGCTCTGAAGAGTGGGTTAGCGCTGCCGCTGACCAACTTGCACGAGAAACCGGTGCTAGTCAAAGTGAAGAAGAGACCAACGCTCTACACACCGAGCTTAAAGAGTTTGCTGCACAATTAGCTGCTCAGCAGAAAATAAATTGGTCTTCAGAGCACGGCGGATTCTTAGTAGCCTAGAAAGGTATACAGAAATAATGTGTGGAATCGTAGGGTTCTCCTTTAAAAGAGACTCTGACTATAGGGGCACTAAGATTAATGCAGTAAAAGAAACATTCACCAAAATGTTGGTGGAGGCCCAAGAGAGGGGCTCAGCTGCTACTGGCGTAATGCTTGTCTCTAGAGAGAATGCCGAAGCCAAACCAAAAGTATATATTCTTCGTGCCCCCCTATGTGCTAAAGATTTTGTCGAAACTAACGAATACTCGAGTCTTTTAGATCGTGTTAATAATAGTACACTGTCTATAGTGGGCCATACGCGGGCGGTCAGTGGTAGTATCTCCGGAGCAGAGGACAACACTAACAACCACCCGCACTTTTATGGCGACATCGTTGGGGTTCACAACGGGAGGGTAATTAACGACGCCAAACTTTGGGCCCGATATTCCGGTTATTTGCAGCCAAAAAGTAAGTGCGATAGTGAGATTATCTTTGCCCTTACACACCGAAAACTTCTATCCGGCAGTGCGGTCGAGCCTGAAACCGCACTAGCGGCGGCTCTACACGAAGTGCGGGGTTGGTATGCAGTTGCTGTCGTGTGCCTGAAAGAACCAGGCAAAATATTATTAGCTCGGGACCGAGAGGCACCACTGTCTTTAGGTTGGTGCGGCACCCCGGAAATAGCTGTTTTTGCTTCTCGGTGGAGTTACATTAATAATTCTTTAGAAGACGAAATCCGTAAGCCCCTCAAACGCTACAAGCTTGCACCCAACCAGCTGATCACCCTTGATGGCGACGCCCCCAGCGATTACTCCACCCTATTATTGGGCAAGAGGGACTTACCTCCGAGTCAGTCGATAATCGCCAGAGCTAAAATGTTAGTTAAATATAAAGATGACTACGAGGTCACAGAAGGCCGCGGTAAAAGGGCATGAATGAGTTGATAACGGTCGAGTTTTTTCCTGGCGTTCCCGCCGGGAAGACTAAAGCCAAACTAAACATCCCCCCCTTCTACGGCTGTCTAGGAGAAACCCTGCGTAGTCTTTTGGAGGAAAGTGTCTACAAAGAAAAATACGGTAAAGCACGCAAGGATAACTTAATACCAGTAAGATTTCCTTTGATAGTGCCTAACTCTAGGCTGGCTTTCGTCCGCAATGAGCACAACCCCCTGGACCCGGAGATCTTGGCAGAGGAAGGTCAATTACTTTCTCCCAGAGATTTACATGTAGTAGACCGCGTGCCGGTGTCCTTGTATAAAAGGTCTCCCCTCAAGAGCCTCGCCGACATTGATCGGTTAACAGACGCATCCGTTTACTTTAACGTAGTGGGCAAGCGTTCCATCTTGGCGTTGCTCCACGAAGTTGGTAAAAAGTATCCTTGCCAAATTTTGTGGAAAAGAGAGGCCATACCGGGTACTCCACCGGCGGTGCTCATCGAGGCACGTTTATACGGGCTGGATACAATAGTCCCCACCTATGAAGCGGAAACACTCTGCGGGGCAGCGATAGAAGTTATTACTCGCCCTTGGCCCAACGGTAGAGATCGTAAAGCAGGAGTTTATGCTTCTAGGATGAACAGCGATGTCTATCTATTTAGCAAGAACTCTAATTACATTACACATCTAGACGGTGTAGATCTTAAACGAGAAACAACCACGTCTGCCAAGTTAATCTCTTTTTACGGTGGTTTTATGTCACCACTAGAAGCCACAAAACAGCGCCACGATTTAGATACATATAAGAAACCACCGGAGTCGGGGTGGGATGTGAAAGAGTCGGTAATAAATGTAAACACTATTACCGAGTATGCCACAGATAACGTAACGTGGGTCGCGTCGGGAGGACAATCATAATATGTGCGGAATCGTAGGGGTTTTTCCCCTAAAAACTTCAAACCAAGCGGTAGGCCCGGCGTCGCGGCGTCTGATTTCTTTGTACATCCACAACGAGACGCTGTTAGAAACCGTCGCGCGTGGAAAAGATGCAACAGGAATTGCCCTCTCTTTTGGACAACGAGAAACCGACCCCCAGGGTCCCTACTTTTGGACCGTACTTAAACAGCCGGTCGACACAGGGGATTTTTATAATAACGATGGCACCAGCCCCCGCTACAAAGGCCAGGAAGAGGGCGCTGACATTTTTAACCTAATGGATGTAGCCTGTGAAGTAAAGCGCCCCCTGTTACACATCTTGGGGCACACCCGGGCGAAAACCGTTGGGTCAGAGTACCACCCTGTTAACAACCATCCTATTTTGGTTGGTAACATTATCGGCGTTCATAATGGTGGCATTAAAAACTGCAAAGAGATCTACAACAAACACAGCGAAATGACTCGCATGGGAGAAGTAGATTCTGAGGCCGTCTTCCAACTCCTTGCAGAAAACGCTAATGATCGAGCTCTGGGGGAAGAGGATATTAAATTCGTTACTGAGCGAATTGTTGGCCCCCGGGCAGTCTTTGCGTACAATAGAAACCATCCCGAAAAGGTTATTTATTTCCGCAATCACGAGCGCCCCCTGGAACTCGCTTACATTCGAGAGCTTGGGCTCGCTGTGATCTGCTCTGAACAGCGCTTCCTTAACACTGCCTTAGATGTGTACACGCGGGCGCGGATGTCGTTGGACCGAAATCTCCCAGAGCTGTCGTGCGAGTGGATGAAAATTCCCTTGGATAAGGGTGGTGTTATCGACGTTTCCCAGTCCATGGATGATACTGTCTCACTCTCCGAAATGTTTCCTCTGGTTGAATGCCCGGACGTTTTGGACGAGTATAAAACAGATAAACCGAACCATTCAAAAAATCAAGGTAACGGTCACAAACAAGGACTCTCTGCTCCCAAAACATCCTTCCGTAGTTCCGGTGCGGGCACAAGCAGCGGTTCTTCCGACAGCGAAACAGGTGGTGTAAACACCTCAAAGCCGGCAAAGCGTTCAACGTTGGCGCAGGCCGAAGTCGTCGACCTCTCTGGGTATGGAGCAGAGAAAGCTAAAACACAAGTTGTTAATGACACCGAAATTATGGATGATATGGGCGAAGACACAAACGTTGGAGATACCTACACCGTGGACGAACTTTGTAAACAAGGGGCCGAGTGGGCCCTTGGAGAAGGTGCACGGGATGACGAGAACTTACTGCTTAACCGCCACGCGGGTAAGTTCGCTGACTACGTCTCCATTAAGGGAGTCGCGGAAGGCGACGCCGGTGAGCTAGTGCACCAACTGTACCCGGAAGCTTTTGGTGAGGGGTACGCTACTGGCTTTCGTAAAGGGGCCGCGGCACAGGCTTCCAGTGATACCGCCTCAGACGACTCTGAGATAATCAAAAGCTTGGAGCACGAATCGGTAAGTCTCCGCAGCAAGCTGATGGACGCTAAGACTAAACAGCGCAGGGCAGCGGCGTTCATTGCTAACATGAAAGGCTTCCTGCTAGCAGCCATCGTTACTCACGGACTGGGAACCGTTGAAGAAAACGCCTTGGGTGAGACTTGCTTAGAGTTCGATTCTGATCTAGAAGACTTTATAACAACGGCCCCGGGCTTTCAAAACGTCTCCTCCAGCATGGTCCGGGAGCTCTTCAGTGAGCAAAACCTTCAAGTTATTACCCAAGGATTTTCCCAAACCGCAAAAATGGCCACAAACGAAACTGCGAAAGACACGCGTGCAGTTCTAAAGAGCATTAAAAACTAGGAGCGAAGTGCAGAATAAAAATGCTGGTATCCGTCTTGTTGTCTCCGACAAGATGGGACCCGGGAAACCCGGAGAGCAGGGGCTTATCCGGCTTCCTAAGAGAACACGGCAGCACCACGGCCTTTCCCCGGGGGCTACACTCGCACTCACGGCGGGGGAACAACAAGTTTTCTTGCAAGTGAATAACGCGTACACCGAAGATTCCCGTAATCTAACAGTAGAGATAGCCAAAGGAGAAATAACAAGAGAAGAAGCATGTATAACTTGTTTCGTTTCTCCGGAGATTTTCTGCCGCGTTACCACGGACTCTAAAAAAGCCTATATCTCCGATGGAGTAGGCAACATTTTAATTGGAGGAGACCCCGAGTTTGCCATAGTTGATCCGGAGACTCTTACCTATAAATACGCAGAACACCTTACAGGGCTTTCTTTAGAGGATGAGCTTGGACACGATGGCCCGCTAGTAGAGGTAAGGCCGCCGCCGACTTTAACCCCGGCGGGACTCGTTGCAAACATTAAAACAATTTTACAACGAGACGCAGGAAAACTTAATCCATATCTGTGGCGCTCCGGCGCTTCTTATAAAAGTCCCAACCCTACAGCGCGCATCGTTCACATCGGCGGCCATATACAGTTTGGTAATCCAAGGGAACTTCCTGAAGACCAGAAGAACAGCATCTATAAACAAACGGTGCGTGTTTTAGACGAAACGGTTGCCCTAGCTCTCGTCAAGGTTGATACCCCCATGCCGCACCACCGCCGTAATGAGAAGTGGGGTAACTACGGAAGGTACGGCCGCTGGGGAGACTACAGAGTTAAGGAGGGGCGCTTCGAGTGGCGGGTGCCCTCCGGTTTATGGTTAAGCCACCCTACATTTGCAACAGCAGTGCTCGGCGCTTCTAAAGCTGTAGTAGAATCATGTTTACAGGACATGGCAGATAAGTCGTTTAACGATGAGTGGATTTGTGCAAGGGTTGATAGAAAGGGATTTCTTAAAAGCCGAAAGGTTAGTCGGATAGAAGACGTCCAAGGAGCTATCAACTCTGCCGATCCTAATACAGTAAGTACATCTTTGTTGGACGGGGTAGCAAAGAAACTGCGGTCACTAGATAACTATTCTAAATACAAGGCGGAAATAGACGAATTTCTAAGCCTTGTTCGTATGACTGAAAAAGACCAAGGGCGCCTAAATCTCGATGTTCGGGATACATGGTTGGCAAAAGGGTCTCTATTCGTGAGAGGATAAAACATGGACAATTTCATTTGGCACTCAAAAGCATCGGCGGAAACCGCAACCTGGCTCGCTTCACAACTTAACACCAGCTTACGAGGTCTCGTTCCCCCTAGTGGGTTTAACGGCACAGCCGTTTGTTGGGGCGCCGGCCCTAGCGATATCTTCAAGTGGGAAAGGCGCAATTTTCGAAGCCTGTTTAACGACCCACGTAAAGTACGAAAGTACACTGACCGGCGAACTATGTTCGCAAAGATTGGCGAAACGGGAACTATTACACTGGGTGTGTTTTTACTTGCGGCATCTACAGGGTACGAAAACACCTGTAACTTGCTGAACGCTACGCCTTCAGCAGGATTCGTTGCCTGCAAAAACAACGGCTCCATGGCCCGCCTGGTCAAAAATCAGGGGGATATTCAGGCGGCAATGGCAGATGGGTGCACTCTGGCAATCCAACGTGCTTTCCTCAGTAAGGAGCGTATTCGGCTATTTGTTGTCGGGAATGATGTTGTTGCCTGCACTCGCAAAACTACCCCCACCAATGCCAGCTTCGCCGACCTTGCCGCCACGCAGTTGTTTGGCGGAGACGAAGATAGCATTTCCGAGGCGGCATACCGCCACGTGATGCAGAGAGCGCTAGACGAGAAGGTAGTGGCGCCAGCGAAATCCTACTGGATGCCCTATACTGCTTTCTCTGAGACGACACGGCAGTGTGCTGTTGAGGTGTGTAAAGCACTCGAGTTCGACTTCTGCGCGGTTGATGTGGTAATTACCGAGTCCGGTGCTCCCCTAGTATTGAACGTAGTTACCACCCCCAACCTTCGGGAGGTAGTTTCAATTCAACAACCCATTATTGCAGCGATTGCTGCTTGGGTAACAGAGAAGGCTATGACCTCCCGAGAGCTCCTTCTTTCCCTAGTGCACGACGCTACCGATGCGGAGACGGATGCAATTCTTGTTGAGCTCCGGAAGATGAAGGGCGGGCTCACAGGTGCCTCAACTGGGTAATTCAAAACTACCCACGGAAGTTATTGCTGCACAAGTAGCCCACCTACTTAACCTACATAACCGGCTACGCACCCCGTACAATGCCTTTAAGGTATTGAACTCAAAAACGGTGTACCTTCCAGAAGTCCTCGGGGGTTTGGTCTTCGGTAGTATTGGAGTTCAACGTGTGAGCTTCTTATTGTCGGAGGTCAAGCACCTCGTGGTGCACCCTATTCTTCGTAGGGCGGGGCTCGGTCGGGGCTTGTTGAAGAAAGCGATGGCTACAGCGATAACACCCCTACTTTTCGCTACTATTCGCGCTGATAATGAAGCCTCGATTGCACTGTTTGTATCTATGGGTTTTCACATTTCAGCAACCTCTACTGTATCAGACTACAAAGTTCACCTTCTGTTGAGAGAAAATGAGCCGTATCGCCCACCTAAAGCTAGTGATCGAGTCCAAGAAGACTTTAGTCCCACGCGCAGCCTTGCTGCACTCGCTGCATAGCAATAATAGGCTAAACGTTAGTTGGCTAACAGGTAAGACAACGGCTCCCGGCACACTGGACATCGACGCATGGTTGCCTCTAAGGCTTGAAATCACTGACTCCTTAGACAAAACCAATGTAATAGTTTTCAAAAAAGAGAACCCCTCTTCTTGGGTGACTATCTTCCACAAGGTGATGAGGAAAAGGTGGCAAGAAGAAGAAGCCGACGCAATTGAAAGTGAAGATATAGACGCTGGTTGGGTAAGGGCAGAAAACGAACCTCTAGGTAAGATTCGAGGTTGCGACTACTACCACAAGGCCATTAAAGATATTATCAAAAAATACCACGATATCTGCAATGCTGTACTGATTTTTCCTGGGTCGGATCTTGACAATAAGCTGCAAGAGGCTTACTATTCAAAGAAGACTAAACCAGGAAAGGCGGCCTCTAATGGGTAAACTACATCTTGCAGACCTAATCGGGGGGAAAGCGATACGTACACAGCTAACTATTGCTCACGGCGCAGCCCGGCTACATAACAGGGCTATGCGCCACATTTTATTCTCAGGACTGGCGGGTTGTGGAAAAACAACAACAGCCAAAGCTGTCTCCCATTTAGACGATACTCCTTTCTTTGAAATTAGTTCAGAATCGGTGCGATCCTCCGAAGACCTAGCAAGACTATTTGAGAGATTTCCCGGCGATGGTTACGACCCCAAGACCGGAGAAAAAATAGGCGAAATAAATCCTGCAATTGTATTCATCGACGAGGCGCACCGGCTAACTTTAAAAAGCGAGGAGATGCTGGGCATCGCAATGGAAAACTTTCGGCATACCTACATGGTGGGTCGTGGACGCAACAAGCGCCCCCAGACCGCCTGGGTACCGGAGTTTACTCTTATTTGTGCAACAACTAAAGAAGGGGACCTATCAAAACCCTTCCGGGATCGATTCAAGTTTACAATGATCTTTGGAAGCTACAGCTATGAAGAGTCTAAACTCATTGTCGCTCTTCATGCGAATAAAAAGGGGATATTTATTAGCCCCGAGGCTATTGAGGAAATTGCCCAGCGTGGGCGGGGGACACCGCGAATCCTTGTTCGGTATCTAGATGCTACCCACGACTTCATGTCCTTCATGGGAAAAAATAAGATTACAGCCGATACCGCTAGAGCTCAATTCCAACTTCAAGGCATCGACCACTTAGGACTAACTGAATCAGATACAATTATTATGCAAGAGCTGTATGATAGTGAGTCCCCCAAGGGGTTAGACAGTTTAGCGGTGAAAACAAACTTAGACCAGCGTACAATTGCAGAGGTTAATGAGCCCTATCTAATCTTGCTTGGCTTTATTGAGCGAACTAAGGGGGGCCGTGTTATCACGGATAAGGGGGCACAACACTTGGCCCAACGCGGGCTCATCGAAGCCCCCGAAAAAGTTGAAGGAGGGGGACGAATAATCCGCCGAACAGAGGGATAGTCGTGGCAGAAAACAAAGAGGACAAGGCGTTGTTAACCAAAACTAAAGCGCTCCCCGAGCAAGCGCGTAAAGACGTGGAGCGCCACTATGACGAGTACTTGCGCTTGATTCAAAAGATGGCTCACAAGTACAAACGTACTCGTGTGGAATATGACGATCTGGTCCAAGAGGCTTTGTTTGGGCTGGTCCTTGCCTGCCGGGACTTCAACCCCGAGCGCTCAACAGACTTTCATACCTATGCTATTTATCGTATGAAAGGTAAAATGTATGAGTACTGCATCGGTAATGAAAATCCTATCTATGTACCGACGCACGTAGCTAAAGCCGCTTCGTACGTTAAGCAAATGCAGCGCCTGTTAGATAGAGAACCACTTTTTATGGAGGACTCCGATAGTATCACAGCTATAATCGCTGTAGAGGAGCATGAAATAGAAGCGGAACTCAATCCTCTAGTGTTGAGGGATCTCAGAGAACTAAAGCGTAAGTTAGGAAACATCGCCGGCCACTCAAAGATGAAGTATGCCCCATTGGCCAAACGTGCAATGGAATCTCTATCTCTTGTAGTGTCAGATGACGTCCTAAGTAAGTACCCAAAAGAGAATGAAATCGTAGAGGAAATAGTCTCTAATCGTCAGCTTAGCGAACAGCTGCGGGAGTCTCTTGGGGAAAAGCGTTTCGCAGTGCTTTCAATGCGAGCACTAGACTACACTCTGAAAGAAATATCAGAACAGCTAGAGGTGCTGGGCTATACGAACAAACAAGATCAGAGGATTACGCGGCAGGCAGTGATGGCCATTCTAAAAGAAACACTGCGAGCCGTACAAAGAATGAGGATAATTAAGAAACTGAGATAGAAAAGGTTGAAGGGGGGGAGTGACCACTTCGTATGTGGAATCTCCCCGGCGCGTACCTCATGCCTGGTTATAGAGGTTGAGCTGCTCACGTCCTCTCCGTGAGTACCTCAGGGCACTAATCAATTGGGACTGCATGTCCGTCCCCTCTGAATATGTCTTACCGCGTGCTACACCCCAATGGCTAAACTAGAGACCCTTCTGTTAAAAAGGAATACTTGAATACCGCCTCCAAAACGGTAACAAGAGAACAAATTTTCAGAGTGCGGACCTAGTTAACATTGGCTGTTGTAGCCACAATGCGGTGGAGCGGGGTTCAAATCCCCGCCGCGCCCCCAATTTTGAACGTCGGCCGCCTTTATGGTTGGTTAGATGTGTAACTTCGGCGATTAGCTAACACCAACTGGAACGTGTATGTACAGCGCGGGAAGGGAAAGTGTTGTCATATCCTCGAAGGAGATGCTGCTTGTGTTGTATGCTAACAAGCTCGCATGGCGCTCCTGGCAATTTTATTAAGAAAAGGAAATGGGATGCTTTCCGGGGTATGCTTTAGCATAAACCGAAAAGCAGCCTCCAGGCAGTGTATGTACTGTAGGGCTAAGCAACCTAACGACATCGTTTTTTTTTGATGAAGTTAGAGGGAATGTTAGTGAAGCACTAAACAGCAATTACTTAGAGCGAAGCTGCTGTGTTTGTGAAACATTAGTTCTCAACCGAGGAAAACCTTGCCCAATACTTGGCCGGGCGGAGGGCGAACTACTCCCCCTGAGAAACAATGGTTACACAAAGCTAAGGTAGAACTCTCAGTAATTCTGTCCAAGTGCCAGTCTAATCGATAACAGTCGTATCTCCACGAGAATTGCTAATAAAGCCGCCGGACGGCCATACCGAAAGTTACCATTGCCTGCCCCCGGGGGGCCGACGTTCAACTTTTAAATACAAAGCCATGAGCAATACTAATCACAGCCGAAAACGTTTCCCCGTGGGGCACACCTTCACCGGGGACTACCGCCACGCTTCTTTCTTTCTAGCGCGTATGGTTGGAACTCGAATCACAGGGGGTGTTTACTACAACTGTGACTTCGTGACCGCTGATATGCGTGAGATGTTAATAACAAACACCAAGTTCAGTGCCTGTAACTTCGATAACGCTTTTCTCTCGAAGGTGCGCTTCCGGAAATGCGAGTTTTCCAGTTGTAGTTTTTATGGGACTGATTTCGAGGCAACAGAGGGTTTAACAACCTGTAATTTCGGGATGACTTGCCAGGGACTGCTCGGCAATAGTAAAGGGATTTCGGCTATCTTAGACCTTGAAAGGGGCACTTATACAGTAGCGCCTAAGTACTCGAAGGTTGGGAATAACCCAATCCCCCTTCCGCCGTCAAAAATAAAAACATCTCTAAGGGAACTAGTAGACCCCAAACCCCTAAAAACTGTTAAACACTACCGTTCCCCCGCCCAGCAGGTTGTAAAGTCCAAGAAGGAAACAGCGGAGAAATACGGCCACCTTGATGATGCCGACGAACAATGGAGCTGCGGAGGGTACTACGGAGAAGCCGCTGCCACCCACTACCGTAAACACTTGTGGGGCTTTGGTGAACGTGCCGTGTTAGAGTGCTCCAACATTGATGAATTCCGGGGGAGCTTGAGTGAAAAAAGGTAGAGAGTTAGAGTTTTTCTACCAGTGCCAACAAGGCTTATCGTTCGAGGGACAGCGTTGGGCAGGGCTACGAATAGAAGGCTTAGAAATTAACGAATCTAATGCACGCCACCTTGACGGCGGGTATTTTGAGGACTGTGAGTTTTTAAACTGTAAGTTAAAGGGTTGGGACTTTTCACTTGCTGATTTCAGCGGCACCACCTTCAACCGGTGTGACCTTTCTAAAGTTTGTTTTGACAACATCGGCGCGGACGTACTACATTTTATCGAGTGTACCTTCCACAAAACTGAGTTTAATGGCGCCGATGTTTCAAGCTTGCAGATCTATGGGTGCATAGGTACCGTAGATTTTACTAATGCTCTTCTGGAGAATGCCTTTATTACTGTTAGCCATTTGTCAGGATCTAATTTTGGCAACGCTAACCTCTCGAACGCTTTAATTGAAGGAACCCTTTTAGAAAATGTTATCGTCAACCATGGTACTAAATTCTATGGAGCTAAGCTGAAGGGTTGTGACGTAACCGGTATCCGCTTTAGCGCTGCCCGAGGAATAGAAAAGGACACCATGCACGACTGTTTAGCGTACCCTTTTGCTTCGGCGGGAATGCAAACAATATGCGACATGCACGAAGTACCAAACGACTGGGATAACTGGGAGGAAGACACTAAACCGGGCGCAGTCAATGTTAGCCTATACAAGGGCACCGACAGGTCAGCACATCTCTATTGCTCCAACGCAGAAGAATACCGGAGTTACTTATGAAGTTGTTTATCCTCTACGCAAAAAATGGCCTGCAGTCTGGCAGGGTTTTAGGAAATAACTTAGCCAGAGTATTTTCCAGTGCCGGTCACCTTATCCTAAAGGGGCGAGAGGAAAGACTTTACAAACTTTATAGAGAAGGAAAAAAATTCGACCACATTATTAATGTTGGGTGGTATAAACCAATCAACGCTAATGACAGCAATATCCTTAACATCCCAGAAGCCGTTGCTCGTAGCTCAAACAAGCGCGGTGCGCGCATTCGATTTAAACAGCTAGGTATTCCTGCTCCCCAGTTGTGGCTAAGGGCAAGTAATGTTTCAAAGCACGACCTCCCCGTCATCGCGAGAACAACTCACCATATGCGGGGAAGAGGGTTGTGGTATTGTAAAACTTTGCAAGAACTCAACAGAGCGACTTCGAGGGGGGCAACCCACTTCTTAAAGTTTATTCGCAATACACGAGAATTTCGCGTTCATGTGATGGCTCCTAACCCTCAGCTTGGCGGCCTTGAGGCCAAGGACTACAGGGTGATAAAAATTTCGGAAAAGCTTCCAGGCGACGGAGTTCAGCACAGCGCTATTGTTAAGAACCACGACAGCGGCTGGTTCTTCGGTTACCCCAAAGACCACAAGGACCCTGTTCTACCCAGCCTTCGTCAAGTGGGTAAACAAACAATAGCTGAGTTTGGTCTACACTGGGGAGCTGTAGATATCATGGTGCCCCCCGAGGGCAGCCCCCTAGTTTTAGAGATAAACTCCACTCCCTGCCTCACGGATGAGCACGCTACTACGCTGGAGCGCTATACCAAAGCTATAGGACAAATGCTCGGACTTGAAGAACAAAAACAGCCGCCGAAAATAAACAAAAACCTGGCAAGTTTTCTACGCAGGAATAACTTCTAATGCAACTTCCACAGAAAACGAGCTCGGAAGACTGGGACACCTTACCTCTATGTACCGAAACCCCCCTATCTAGGGTAAAAGCTGGATACATCGAGGGGGCGCTCGTTACAGTTACTATTACACCCAGTTGGGACTCGAGTTACATAGTATCTGATATAGAGATCAAAAAGAACGGGCGCACAACTATCGGTACGTATGATGGTGGAAATATAATAAAGAAGGTAACGAAGCTCGGAAAGCTAAGACGCATAGAGATATTCGGGTTTTCCTCCGGTAAACGAATAAGTCGAATCGACAAGCAAGATAATAAACACCACGGAGATTCCCAACTTACCGGCTGGATTAAGGGGCAGTACGAGAAGGGTAAACGTTGTGGTTTGTGGAAGTTCTACCACAACAGACAGCTTACAGAAACTTGTTACTATAAAGCAGGCCAACTAACCGGGTATACAACTTACTACTGGGCTAATCAGAAGAAGCGCTGTCGCTTGTATCTAATCAACGGGAGGCCCCACGGTTGGGCGACTTACTGGAATAAAGATGGCTCTCTGGCTTGTAAGCGCCACTTTCGAAATGGCCTGCCTAGGAAAACTTACAAACGGGAAGAACGTAGCGATACCGAACAGCTTAAAAACATAAGACTGTTGCTCGACTTAGTTCCCCAAGCTAGTAGCTATCGCATGAGCTGCGGCTTTGCCGTACTAGGCGGAGAAAAATTAAAGATTATAAACAAAGTTAGAAAACTAGAACAAGCTTATGCTGTTCCTACTACTACCCGCACCGCGTTTATGTACCTCGCCAACAGTCTGGGTTAAAGATGTTTTATTTTACGCTGCAAGCTTTAGCCATCTTCCTGTTTTCAACAAGCAGTGACTGGCTGTCCGTGTTCTGGCAAAAAGCAAGGGAAACAAACAAACCTATACGAGGGGCAATTCTTGCTGTGACTTTAGCCGCTATTGGGTGGCTCTCTGTTATTTGGGTTGTTGCCGACTCTCACTGGCTTATGCTTCCTGACCTTTTGGGCGGAGCGGTGGGTTCCTATTGTGGTATTAGATCAAGTCACGAGCCCCTATTTCTTAAAACGATCCGAGAAAAATTTAACTTTAAAAGAAAGACATAGACTATGATTACTAATGTAAATCTTCCCACAGTCTTCACGTTCCACACTGCCTTCAGTGCTGAGGGGTTCGCTCAGCGCCTCGGAGTCATCGTTCCAAAGATTAAGTTCGAGTACATTGAAGGCGACAACTATGTTTTCTACACTCGTAAAGACAAGAACTACCGGGAACTCCTGAAAACATTTAGTGGTGAGGAAATACCGAACACCACTCCCCTACTTGACGCCCTCGCCGCCACTGTCAATACAGAGGCGCAGTGATGAATAAGAGCGGACAGGATTAGGGATGAGTACAGTAATCCTCAAGAGGAGCATTCGGAAGAAGAGGACCCAAACCGTTGAGGTCAAGCCAGAGTTACGGGCCCTCAAGTGTGATAGCTGCGAGAAACTTTTCCAGATGGGTGCGTTCTGCAATGATCAGCACCTGGCGGAGATGTCTGGAACCTTCGACAAGGTCGCCACGACCAAGCTTGGAAGCGGACGAGGGAACACCTTTTCGGCCATCGTATGTTCCTTCGCCTGCGCCGACGAAATTTTCAACGGGGGTTGGAAGCGCCTCAGCCTCTACGGAGACCACCATGTTCGCTGCGGCTGTGAGCTAGTCCGCGCCTCCCTAAAGATAACCAAGTATGTTAGGGAAGAAGCCGAGCTCGTAGAAGAGTGGGGAGAGATGGAGGAGCGCGAGCGGGGGCCAAGTTTAAGGGGGGTGGGCCAAGCAAAGCTGCCCTTCAAACTAGACTGACAAACAGCCGGAGTTATCTTATATTAATAGTGTAGGCCATCAGGGAGATGGCTGAAACAAAGGAGACAAGAATGTCAAAAGCAGAATACTGTGTATTCATCGGGCGATTCCAACCTTTTCATAAAGCGCACTTAAAGATAGTCACTAACGCACTGGAAGAAGAAGCGGAGCGCCTGGTCATAGTTGTAGGAAGCTACCGGGCCGCTAGAAGTCTACGCAACCCTTGGACATATGAAGAGCGAGTCGAAATGATTCGCGCTGCGCTGCCTCCCGAGTACTTGGACCGAGTAAGTTTCGCTCCAGCTCGGGATTATTTGTATAGTGACCTTACTTGGCTCACCGGAATCCAGAATGCCATCTCTCAAGAGGTGGGTGACTCCAAAAATGTCAAGATTATCGGACACTTTAAGGACGATAGCTCATACTACCTAAAGCTCTTTCCGCAGTGGAAACTAGTGTCGGAACCTAACTACTTCGACGCCAACGCCACTGATATACGGGAAGAGCTTTTCTCGTTGGGGGAGGGCTTCTTTTCCAAAGGAAAGGCAAGCTTCAATAATTTTCGCATTCTCCCTCCTGAGGTATTTAAACACCTGGAGGGCTACAGCAAAGAGAGTCGCTTCGAGGATTTAGTCAGGGAGCAGGCGTATCTCACAAAGTATAAAAAGCGCTGGGAGTCGGCACCTTTCCCCCCGGTCTTTGTAACAACCGATGCTGTTATCATCCAAGCAGGACACGTTCTCCTAGTTAAACGTAAGCTAAACCCGGGGAAGGGAATGTTCGCACTGCCCGGGGGCTTCCTTAAAACAGGAACAAAGATCTTTGATTCTTGTATGGAAGAGCTGAAGGAGGAAACCGATATCCGGTTCCCTAAGTCTGAGCTAAAGAGAGCGCTCAAGGGCGACCACGTCTTCGACCACCCCTCAAGGGACATGAGAGGCCGTACAATCACGCATGCCTTCTTTATGCAGATCGATAGGCTCGGGCCCCTCCCGACGGTTAAAGGGGGTGACGACGCAGCTGAGGCCTTCTGGTTACCAGTCAGTGACTTAGCCCTACATGAGGAGAACTTCTTCTCAGACCACCTCCACATAATCAACTACTTTATTCGTTCGGATTGGAGGTAGCCATGCCTGTACTCGACGTAGATAAACTTATAGAAAACAGAGTAACCGCCATTCGCAACTACCACGAGAAAGCTGGTATTCCCCGAGCCCAGCTAGATGTCTCTGGTGGAGTGGATTCTGCTGTTATGCTGGGCCTTCTGGCAAAAGCCGTGGGCCCAGAAAACATCACTGCGGTCTACTCTGACATTGATTCCTCCGAAGATTCGGAGAAGAGAGCAGAGGAGGTTGCTGCTAAGTTCAGTGTTAAGTTAGCTGTCCTAGACCTGGGCGTTGACTTCGACAACCTAGTTGAAATTACCACTATAGCAGCGCAAGAGCTGGCCTCTAGCGGTGAGAAGAACTACAACAAGTATATAGATGCAAAGGATAGCATCCTGGAACGCATAGAAGCAGATCCCACCATCTTGGGTTCGTTCCGTTCCTGCATACGAGCACCCATTGGAAGGTTTATGAACCGTCTTATGGGGAATGGGATACGTCACGGCACCGGCAACGAGTGTGAAGACCGTTGGCTCCGCTTCTACCAGAAGGGAGGGGACGGTGAGGTAGATACCAATCCTATTGCCATGCTCAGCAAGGGCGAAGTACTTCAGCTCGGTCTTGGTCTTGGAGTACCAGTCAGCATCCTCGTGGCCGCTCCCTCTCCGGATCTGCATGGAGTTGGAGAGGTGGGGCATAACGACGAGGACGAGCTCAAAAGTACCTACGGTGTGGGCTGGACCTATTCGAAGCTCAACCTAACAACTGGGGGCTATCTTTCTGTCGGCACTATCGAGCGAATGTCCCGTGCTATGGATGCTGTTCGGTTAGAGCTAGCGACTGGTGTTAGCTTTGGAATGTCCCACTCGCGAGCCAAAGAAATTATTGAAGACCGTTGTGTAGAACGGCAGATCTTCTCTGAGTACTCGGAGGAAGAGGTTGACGCCTTTATCAAGTCGGCGCATGATGTCGAGAAGGCCACCAGCCACAAACACAATCCCAACATCCCGACGCTCGGTACGCGCAGAGAGCTACTAAACGATAGCATACTGACGAATAGACTACCGGAGGTATAAAATGAAAGAACAAAAGATAGCTCTATTTGACTTGGATTCTACCCTGGTCAGGTACATGCCGGCAATGCTAGAAAGATTAAACCTCTTGAAGAGCCCGGGTGAGCCTAGTGTTACATTTGAAGACACTCTTGGTCAGAACGACCACCTATACCGGCGCCGTAAAGAAATCCAGCGTACGCCTGGCTTCTGGCGCGACCTCACACCCCACGGACCTGGCTTCGACGTGTTCAACATGGCGAAAGCGGCAGGGTTCACACGACATATACTGACTAAAGCCCCAAAAGACACACCAAATGCTTGGTCGGAGAAGCTGGAGTGGCGGAACATGTGGGTCCCCGAAGTAAAGATGACTATCTCGGAGGATAAGAGTTTAGTTCGTGGTGCGTTATTAGTAGAAGACTGGCCTGATTACTACCTACCCTGGCTCGAAGCTTGGCCCGAAGGGCAGGTCATTATCATAGACCAACCGTGGAATAAGAACCACAACCACATAAGAAGCACACGATACACAGGGGATAATAAAGACCAGATTATTACTGCTCTTGAAACAGCATATAAACTATAATGTAGGTTCCCAGGAAGGGAACTGAACCTAATGGGCAGGAGGGAGAGAGTCATCGCAAAGACAAACCCTATAAAGCCAGGCGAAGTTTTTGGTCGCCTTACTGTTGTGTACCTAGATAAAGATAAGAAAGCTTATTTTTGTAGGTGTGCCTGCGGAGGGGAAACCTATGCCCGGAGTTACGCACTCCGTTCTGGTAAACACCAGTCTTGCTCATGCGGGTACTCAAGCCCGCGGCCGGGGCGCCGCCAACCGGATAACCGCGGGCCTAAGCGAGAGTTGTATAGAAAGTATAAAAAGCAAGCGGCTATACGTGGGTATTTATTTGATCTTAGCTTCGACTTTTTCTGCCAACAAGTGGGCAAAAATTGTTACTACTGCGGGACTCTTCCCAGTACAGAGCGCACTGTGTATAAACGCAAATCGGGCGACCGTAAAATAATGTATAACGGTATAGACCGCGTGGACAACAGCAAGGGTTACTTGGAGAACAACTGCGTGCCGTGCTGTAAGATCTGTAATACCTCCAAGTCGGTTATGGGCTTAGAAGAATGGAAAAACTGGGTACGCAGGGTAGCTAAAAATTTAGATCTATTAGGGGACTAGGGAAGTCCCCGAAACAACTCATCAAGGAGATGAACCATGAACTATTTGCTTTCACTAGTACTAGATACAGACGGATATAAGTTTAGCCACTTCTCACAATATCCGCCGAACACTACGAAGATGTTTAGCTATCTGGAATCTAGACCCGGCGGAAGGTATGACTTTACAGTTTTCTTTGGGCTTCAGTACTACTTAAAACGGTATCTATCCCAGCGCGTGACCGTTGAAGACGTTCTCGAAACAGCTGATTTCGCGAAACTGTACGGAACCCCGTTCAACATCGAAGGATGGATGTACATCGCAGAGGAACTAGAGGGTAAGCTTCCTATTCGAATACGGGCTGTACCGGAAGGAACCGTTGTACCGACGCATAACATTCTCATGTCAGTGGAGTCCACTGACCCTAAAGTTTTCTGGTTGGTGTCCTACATAGAGACCCTTCTTCTGCGCGTATGGTACCCCATCACGGTAGCCACCCAATCGTGGTACATCAAGCAAATGATCTACCATTACCTAAAGGAAACCTCAGATAATGCTGCGGCTGAACTGCCCTTCAAACTACATGACTTTGGAAGCCGGGGGGTATCTTCCCAGGAATCAGCAATGATTGGCGGGGCTGCGCACTTAGTTAACTTCATGGGGTCAGATACTATAGCAGGCATCTAC